>Ga0302279_10000638_pt1 | contig 51610 bp, 31 predicted proteins | sample III_Bog_N3_3_FD_194541 | JGI IMG/M metagenome (GOLD analysis project Ga0302279, IMG submission 194541) | Peat permafrost microbial communities from Stordalen Mire near Abisko, Sweden - III_Bog_N3_3 | ecosystem: Environmental > Terrestrial > Soil > Wetlands > Peat | place: Sweden: Abisko... | reverse complement strand
CGTGATCGAGTCAAACAGCGCCCCATTCTGGAAGACCATGGTCACCTTCTTCCGAACCTCCTGCATCTCGCGCTCGTTCAGCCCCCCGATGTCCTGCCCCGCCACCAGCACCTCGCCGCTATCTGCCTTCAGGAACCCCATCAATATCTGCAGCGACACCGACTTCCCCACCCCGCTGCGCCCCAGGATGCACAACGTCTCCCCGGCGTTCACAAAGAAGCTCACATCCTTCAGCACCACCACATCCCCGAAGGATTTGTTGACATCCTTAAACGCGATATACGGGCCCGTCTCCACCCCCACCGCAAACGACGCCGCCTCCAGCCCTCCGCCCGCGGCAAAGTGCGACTCCTCGGCCGCAGCCGCGCCTTCGGCCTCGTTGGCCTCTGCCGTCTCCGCCATGAACTCCTTGACCTGCGGAGCCACATCCGGCGTCAACTCCGGCGCCGCAGCGTCCTCCGGATGCTTCGGCTCGAACTCGTCACCCATGCGCGCCATCCCTCTCGCCCAGTATGCCATTCGCCCATGCCAAATCCTCTGGGGTATTCACATTCGCGAACCAAGCATCCACCTCCGCGCCCTCTGGCGCAAACTCTGCCGCCTCCGCCACCCACAGCCTCCCCGCGCCCAGCCCTTCCAGTATCCGCGTCAGTTTGCGCTCGCCTCCCTCCAGCGAGGCGCGAAACAACGGAAGGCAATCCCGATGCAGCATGCACAGCGCCGGATGCAACTCCTCACCGCAACGCAGATAGCTCGCCCGCGCTCCCCGCCTCATCACCGCCTCCGCCCACTGCCGTAGCAACCCCGCCGGAACCAGCGGCACATCCACCGGCAGAAACATCGCCCACTCCTCATTTGCCGCCCGCAGACCCGCCTCCATCCCTGCCGCCGGCCCTGCCTCCTCGCTCTCATCCATCACCACCGGCGCAAACCCGCTCAGGTCCTCGCGGCTACCCGCAATCCGCACCTCCGCACAAAACTCCCGCAGCTTTTCCACCGCAATCTTCACCATCGGCCGCCCGCTAAATTGCAGCAGCGCCTTGTCTTTCCCCATCCGCACACTTCTTCCACCGGCCAGCACAAACCCATGCACCGGCAGAACCCCGACATCGGACGCTCTAACGCCGCACAACGTCCACCACCTGGCGCAACTCCTCCTCCGACACTTTACCAATCAGGACCTTCACTACAGTCCCGTCGCGGCCAAGGACGAATGTCTTTGGCAAGGCGTGGGCTCCATAAAGCGAGGCGACCTGACCGTCTTCATCCGTTAAAGACCAGAGATCGATGCTCTTCTTGGTCAGAAAATCCTGCGCCTTTCCTGGATCATCAAAGGCCACCGGAATAACCTCCACTCCGTGCGGCGCAAGCTCCCTTTGCAGCTTGGCGAGACCCGACATCTCCGTCCGGCAGGGCGGACACCAAGTCGCCCAAAAGGCCAGCACCACAACCTTCCCGCGAGCCTCGGTCAGATCGAAATTCCCGTGATGGATGTCCTGCAAATGGAACTCGGGAGCAGGTTTTCCCACAAGGCCCAGACTCTTGGCGTTGGCTGTCTCGACACCCTGCGCGCTCTGGGCAACCGACAGAGTGCCCGCCAGAAACAGGACCCCTGCGAATCCCAGAAGACTCATGGCAGCCAATTCACGATGCTTCATATTCCCTCCCCCACGCCGTCCAGAAACAACACAATCGACTGAATCCCGCGATGAAAGTTCGCCAAGTGAAACTTCTCATTCGGCGCGTGCAGGTTGTCATCCGGCAGCCCAAAGCCCATCATCACCGTCGGTATCCCGAGTTCGCGCACAAAGTCGCCCACAATCGGAATCGACCCGCCCCCGCGCACAAACACCGTCGGCTTGCCGAAGACCTCTGCCATCGCCGCGGTCGCCGCGCGCACCGCGGCATTGTCCGTACTCACCACAATCGGCTCGCCGGAATGAATTAGAGTCACCTTCACCTGGATCCCCGCCGGACAGATCGCCTCCACAAACTTCTTGTACTTCGCGAAGATGTCATCCGGCTTCATCCCCGGCACCAGCCGGAAGCTGACCTTCGCCGTGGCCTTCGCAGGAATCACCGTCTTCGCGCCCGCTCCTATAAACCCACCCGGCATGCCATGCACATCCATCGTCGGCCGCGACCACGTCCGCTCCAGCACGCTGAACATCGTCTCGCCCGTCAGCTCGGTCGAGCCCACCTCCTTCTTCCGGTACTCCTCCTCGTCGAACGGTAGCGTGCGCCACGCCTTCAACTCCGCCTTGCTCGGCTCTTCTATCCCGTCATAAAACCCGGGAATCGCAATGTGCCCGTCCTCGCGCTTGATCTGCGCAATGATCTGCGCCAGCGCCACAAACGGATTTGGCGCCGCGCCGCCGTACATGCCACTATGCAGGTCCGTCGCCGCGCCGCGTGCCTCCAGCTCCGTATAGATCATCCCGCGCAGGCCTACACACAGCGTCGGCAACTCCAGCGCGAACATCTCGGTATCGCTCACCAGCGCGGCATCGGCCTTCAACTGGTCCCCGTGCTCGCGCACAAACGCCGCGATGCCCTCCCCACCCACCTCCTCCTCGCCCTCCACGATCACGCGCACATTCACCGGCAGCTTGCCGTCGGCCTTCAGCAGGCTCTCCAACGCCTTCACATGCATCCACATCTGCCCCTTGTCGTCCACCGCCCCGCGCGCATAGATGTTGCCGTCGCGCACCTCCGGCTCAAACGGCGGAGACTTCCACTCGTCCAGCGGCTCGGCCGGCTGCACATCATAGTGCCCATAGAGCAACACCGTAGGCTTGCCGGGTGCCTTCAGCCACTCCGCATAGACCAGCGGATGTCCTGTCCGCTCCGGCGTCGAAGTCTCAATCAGCCGCACACCGTCCATCCCCGCTGCGCGCAGGCCGTCGGCGACGAACTCCGCCGCCCGGCGCACATCCCCAGCGTGCTCCGGGTCCGTCGACACCGACGGAATCCGCAACAACTCCTTCAACTCCTCGACAAACCGCGCCCCATTTGACTTCGCATATCCGACCGCTGTTTCGCTCATCGCTAGTCCTCGTTCCTATTCCTAAGCCTCTGCGGCCGTCAGTGCCGCTATCGTACTATCCCTGCCTCTTTCCTACTCAAGACTCACAAACTCATAACTCGAAACTCTACAAAGCCCGTTCTACCCCGCCGGTGCTATCCTTTCTCCCGATGACCCGCCTGCCCGCACTCCCCGCACTCATTCTGCTCACGCTCTCCGCGCTCGCCCAGACGCCGCCGACCCCGCCCGCAACGCCCGCGCAGGCCGCCGTCCCGCAGGACGGCCCACTCAACCCCGCGCTGCCCACCGTCTTCATCGTCGGCGACTCCACCGCGCGCAACAATGTGGACCTCGGCTGGGGCGACCACTTCGCTCAGTTCTTTGACACCACGCGCATCAACGTTGCGAACCGCTCCCGCGCCGGCCGCTCCACGCGCAGCTACTACAACGAAGGCCTCTGGGCACACACACTCTCCGAGATCAAGTCCGGCGACTACGTCCTCTTCCAGATGGGCCACAACGACGGCGGCGGTACTGCCGACACCGTCCTCCATGACGCCAAGTCCCGCACCACCATCCACTCCCTCGGCGATGAAACTGTTGACGTCCCCATTCTCAGGCCCTTCACTACCGGCCCGCTTGCCGGCCAGACCGTTGAAACCGTCCACACCTACGGCTGGTACATGCGCATGTACTTCGCCGATGTCCGCGCCAAAGGCGCCACGCCCATCCTGCTCACCCCCACCATCCGCAACATCTGGAAGCCCGACGCTGCCGGCACTCCTCAGATCGAACGCGACATGGGCTTCGGTGACATCGACTTCCAGCTCGCGGCCGCCGAGCACGTCCCCCTCGCCGACATGGCCACCGTCGCCGCCGACCGCCTCCAGGCCCTCGGCCCGGAGAAGACCGCATTGCTCTTCCCGATCGACCACACCCACTCCAGCGCGATCGGCGCCGAAGCCAACGCCCACGACGTCACCGTCGCCCTCCGCCGCATCCACTCCCCCGTCGCCGCCTACCTCAAATAGCTCAAAGCCCGAAAGCTCACTGCGCGAAGCTCAACAGCACTCCCCCACTCAAAGCTCACCAACTCATCACTCGAACGACACAGGAACCCCAATGCCGCGGGTACTCGGCTACCTATCCCGGGATATGATTTTCTAACCGAATCCACGTCTCCGCCCAGCGAGGTTTCCCAAATGGCTCACACCCTCCGCAATCCACAATGGCTCGGCATTGATCGCGACATGTGGCTTACCGGCACGATCGTCATCGGCTCCATTCTCAACGGTATGGGCGCGGTCTTGATGTTTCACGTTCCGAAATTTGCAGCCGCTTTCATGTGGACACTGGCCTGTCTCAGCGTCGGCTCTCTTCTCGGACTGCTCTTCGGTGTCCCGCGTGCGGCAAGCTCTCCACCATCAGATACCTCCGCAGGCAGTCGGGCGCTTTCTGCCAACACCAATATCGAACAAATCTCGGACTGGCTTACCAAACTGCTCGTGGGTGTCGGCTTGGTTGAGCTCAAAGAACTTCCCGGCGGCTTGAGCGCCGCAGCACACTTCGTCGCCGCAGGATTAGGGAATGCCTCCCCGAACAATGACCCACAATTGGTCCCATTTGCAGCTGCGCTGATAATCTTCTTCCTTGTGGAAGGCTTTCTCGGCGGCTACCTCGCGACCCGCATCTTCTTCCAGCGGGTTTTCGAGCGATCCGATCGCGACCTTTCAGGGTAAGGCCAGCATACCGGGTGCCCCGTTCATGACAGCTTCACCGTCATGAACGGGGCCTGCTCATAACACCCCCAAACGCCACATGGCCCCATGCCTCTCACGAGACATAGGGCACACAGGCCAACCTTTTTCTTACGGAGAATGCAGCAGCTTAGAACTTCAGCCGCAGCGCCAGCTCCATAATGCGCGGGTCCAGCGCGCCGGTGATTTTGCCGTAGCTTGAGCTGCTCAGGCTGGTGTTCGGGTTGCTGGGATTCGTATGGTTGAACGCGTTGAACGCCTCCGCGCGGAACTCCAGGTGGGCCTTCTCAAGGATGTCGAAGGTCTTGAACAGGGCCATGTTGTAGATCTCCTGGCCCGGCCCGCGGATAACACCCGTCTGGACGTGACCATAGAGTCCATAGCTCGCTGCCGTGAAGGTACCGCAGTTGCCGGGGGTGGTGGCTGCCACTCCCGGGCAGCCAAAGGCATTGGTGTTGAACCACATCTGATTGGGGGCCGCATTGTTCTTCCAGATCTTTGGACCATCCACGTGCGCTCCCGGCACCGGATCCGGGCGCAATGCGAGTCCCGCACGCGCTTCGCCCAGGCTCGGCGTCAGTGAGGTTCCGCTGCGGAAGGTCGTAATGTCGTCAAAGCTCCATCCGCCTATCACATTCCTCACAAAGCCATTGGAGTGCTCCAGCGTCGGCAGCCGGTAGATCACCGTGATCGCCACCGACTGCGGATAGTTCAGGCTCTCCGTGTTGCCATGGAACCGCTTCAGGTCATACGGGTCGATCGAGCCCAGATTGGTCGTGTTGTGCGACCAGGTATAGGCGCCCGTGACGTTCAGCGACTTGCCCACGGGGTGCTTGACCTGCACCTCCAGCCCGTTCCACTCCTGCCACAGCTTGGTGGAGAGAGTATTGATGCTGCCATATCCCTGATAGGGAGCATAAAACGCCGAGCTGTCGGGACTGTTCGTTACGGGGTTAAAGTTAATGTTCGGGTTGAAGTCATAGCTGACGTTATTAATCACCACGGGTGGCGGCTGGTTGATATTCCATGTATTCACCAGATGCTGGATGCGGCTTCCGGCTCCCACCACGGACGCGACAAAGTTGGCCGGGAACTGGTGCTGCACTCCCAGCGAGTAGCTGGCCACCGGCGAGGCCTGGATGTTCGGGTCCATCGCGGTGAGTGTCGCGGCGCTCTGCGTGGTCGCCGCTACTCCGCCCGCCCCTGCTACGTTCCAGGTCGTTGTGGACGGCAGAACCAGATTAGACAAGGCCTCATTGGTAAAGACCGGTGGATTGGCGTCACAGCTGAACGAGCAGTCCTGGTTGGTGAAGATGCGGGTGTAGCTCTCGCCGTAGCCGCCGCGTAGGCTGGTCTTGCCGTCGCCAAAGACGTCCCACGCAAAGCCTCCATCGGGCGCAAAGTACCAGATGTGGTTGTTGGAGAAGTTCACCGGGAGACCGCCCGCCATGCCGCTGTTGAACACCATCCCGTTGCTGTAGTCAGTTCCGACCGGCACGCTAATCGCGCCACTGGTCTGGTTCACGGTTGGCACCGCCGCGGGGTTGAAGGCCGAGGGCACAAAGTTCGTCTCGGAGTTCGGTACGCCATAGGGCAGCGGCAGGTGATAGATGCGCAGGCCCAGAGTAAGGGTCAGGTTCTTGTTGAACTGGTACCGGTCTTCCACGTACGGCGACCAGGAGAAGTCGTGGATGTCACCATGCGGCTCGTAGCTGTACTGGCTGAAGCTGCCGATATAACCCAGCAGCATATCGGCGACACCGTCATCCTGCGTGCACTGGGTGGCAGTACCGATGGCCCCGGCATTGGCATTGCATGCGCCGTTTGGGCCCGCCGCATTCTTCTGAGCGGTGGTGGGCGCGGAGGAATTGCCGGAGAACGTGAAGCTGCCGTTCGTCGCAAAGATGGACTGCTGGCGCTTGGTGTTGAAGACAAACGTCACGCCCGCCGTGAGGTAGTGCTTGCCCTTAAGCCAGTTCCAGTTGTCGCCGACGGTATCGTCCAGATCGGAGGCGTGGGGGATGGGGCGTCCATTGATGCCCTGCCCTGCAAGTCCACCTGCCAGATTGACCACCGGTGTACGGGTCGAAAAGTTGGCATTCGGATAGAACAACGTCTCGCTGAAGTTCGGCAGCTGGCTGATGTCGGACTTTCCCACCACCGTAAGGTTCAGCAGGAAGATGTTCATGGCGATGCTGGTGGTGTTCACCATGTTCGGCGTCAGCGTCTGAATCAGGGAGACCGATGCCAGCTTGTTGTTGGTAAAGTCCGTCTCCGAGCTGATGGGCGTCGTGCCGTTAGACACCGTATTCTGCGCGAACTTCTGGTACTCCTGGAAGTACTCGGCCTGCAGGTGGTAGTTGGGGGTGAAGTAGTGGTCCAGCTTGATCTGGTCGTCACGCTGGTAGGTCGTCACCGCCTGGTTGTTGATGTAGTTGTTCGTGTTGCCGGGGATCGAGTAGTTCGGCTTGGGATACAGTGTCGTCAGGTACGACTCAGAGCTCGTGTTGATTCTCCCGGTCGGGACCTGGTAGAACGTGCCGGTTGCTCCCGTTCCCGCACAGGTGTTGACGACGGGGAACAGGGTGCCGGGGTTCGCAGGGTCTTTGACCGGAGTCGTGAAGCACCCGGCAATCTGATTGGCTGTGGGCAGCTGGCTTGTGTTCTGGCTGGGCACATGCAGCACAACGTACGACTCGTCCCAGAAGAAGAAGGTCTTCTTCCGGTCTCTGTTGTAGACCTTCGGTATAAACACCGGGCCTCCCACGTTAAACCCGAAGATGTTCTGCTTGTAAGGCGCGATGACGGGCGAAGCCTGGAAGTAGGGCTTTGAATTAAAGAGATCGTTGCGCAGGAACTCCCACGCCGTGCCGTGCAGGCTCGAAGTGCCGCTCTTGGTCTGCACCAGGATCACCGAGGAACCCATCAGCGAGTACTGCGCGGAGAAGTTGTCCTGCAGCACGCGCACCTCTTCAATCGAGTCCGGGTTCGGAATCACCGACTGCTGCGTCATGTTGCCGGTGTTCTCATTCCAGATTCCGTCCACTGCATAGAAGCTTCGGGACGTGGCCATGCCATTAACGGAGAGGGAATCGTTGGTGGAACGGCCACCGGTGGTCAGCGCCGAGCCCTGCGAGGTGTTGTTCACGCCCGGCTGAAGTCCCGCGAGCGTCGAGTAGTTGCGCCCGTTGATCGGCAGCGAACTAACCGAGTCGCCGGAGATATAGGAGGAGTTCTCCGCGGTGGACAGCTCCACATCCGTCGAGGTTCCCTGCACCGTGACGGTATCGCTGGCCGAACCCACAGGCAGCGTTCCGTTTACCTGGACGACCTCCGTCGGGTGCAGCTCAATTCCGGTGACGGTGTACGTTTTAAAGCCCGTCTTGGAGATGGACACCGTATAGGTCGAGACCGCAAGTCCGGGCGAGTTATAGCTGCCGTCTTTGTTGGACTCCGTCTTAATGGCGACCTTGGTCCCCTCGTCCGTAAACGTCACCGTCGCGTCCGGCACCACGGCGCCGGTACTGTCAGACACAGTTCCCGTAATCGTCGCGCGGGTAGAAAGCTGCGCCGTCAGCTTCGTTGCGATCGCGCAGCACAGGGCCAGGACAACGAAGAATCCAGTGAGCGCTCGCCGGCGCAGTGCTGGAAGGAAAGGGGAAGAAGTAGGCATGGGGCTCTCCAAAGTGTTCGATTTCAATACGGAAAGAGTTTCTGAGTCGCCAGCATCCTAGACAGCCCTTTCCATGCTTGTCAACAGAAAATTCATCTTCGGGGAAACCTTTTCCGGCTCCGCAATCGCCTCCGTCCCCGTGACTCCCCCTCCAAGAACACAACACAATCTCCGCCCGCCTCGCGAGCTATCCTCCATTCGCCACTCTCCAACCGTTTACACTGAATGTTGGGCGCTTTCTCTATCGCTGCAGCCCGAAAGGTTCTCGTTTTGCTCAATAACGCACTCGCCAAGGTCTTTGGCACCAGCAATGAACGCGCCGTCAAGCGCCTGCTCCCTGTCCTCGCGCAGATCAATGCCTACGACGAGGCGATGCAGCAGCTCTCCGATGACCAACTCGCCGCCAAGACCCACGAATTCAAGGCCCGCATCGCCAGCGCGATCGAAGGCCTCAGCGACCCCGAAGAGATCGCGGCCATCGAAAAGGCCGCCCTCGACGACATCCTCCCCGAGGCTTTCGCCGTCGTCCGCGAGGCCGGCAAGCGCGTCGTCGGCATGCGCCACTTTGATGTCCAGCTCATCGGCGGCATGGTCCTCCACTCCGGCAAGATCGCCGAGATGAAGACCGGCGAAGGCAAGACCCTCGTCGCCACCCTGCCCTGCTACCTCAACGCCCTCGCCGGCCACGGCGTCCACGTCGTCACCGTCAACGACTACCTCGCCAAGCGCGACGCCGAATGGATGGGCAAGATCTACGGCTTCCTCGGCCTCTCCGTCGGCGTCATCGTCCACGACCTCTCCGACGAGCAGCGCCGCGAGGCCTACGCCTCCGACATCACCTACGGCACCAACAACGAGTTTGGCTTCGACTACCTCCGCGACAACATGAAGTTCGAGCTCGCCGACCAGGTCCAGCGCAGCCACTACTACTGCATCGTCGACGAGGTCGACTCCATCCTCATCGACGAGGCCCGCACCCCGCTCATCATCTCCGGCCCCACCGACAAGACCACCGACAAGTACGCCATCGCCAACAAGATCATCCCCCAGCTCGAAGAGGGCGAGATGATCGAAAACTTCGAGTCGCAGTCCAAGACCTGGACCGGCGACTACGTCATCGACGAGAAGGCCCGCGCCATCACCGTCACCGACGAGGGCTGGGAACGGATCGAAAAGCTCCTCGGCATCGGCAACATCGCCGAGCCCGAGAACTGGGACATGAAACACCACATCGAGGTCGCCATCAAGGCGCACACGCTCTATAAGCGCGACGTCGAGTACGTGGTCAAGGACGGCGAGGTCATCATCGTCGATGAGTTCACCGGCCGCCTCATGCCTGGACGCCGCTGGTCCGATGGCCTCCACCAGGCCGTCGAAGCCAAGGAGGGCGTCGCCATCCGCAAGGAAGACCAGACGCTCGCCACCATTACCTTCCAGAACTACTTCCGCCTCTACAAAAAGCTCTCCGGCATGACCGGCACCGCGGAGACCGAAGCCGCCGAGTTCGACAAGATCTACAAGCTGGACATCGTCGTTATCCCCACCAACCGCCAGATGCTCCGCCTCGAAAATCCGGACGTCGTCTACCGCACCGAGAAAGAAAAGTACTCCGCCGTCGCCGATGAGATTGAGCGCCTCCACGCTGCCAAACAACCCGTCCTCGTCGGCACCACCAGCATCGAAAAATCCGAACGCCTCTCCGACATCCTCAAGAAAAAAGGCGTGCGCCACGTCGTCCTCAATGCCAAATTTCACGAGAAGGAAGCCGAGATCGTCGCCCAGGCCGGCCGCCTCGGCATGGTCACCATCGCCACCAACATGGCGGGCCGCGGCACGGACATCCTGCTCGGCGGCAACTCCGAGTTCATGGCGAAGCAGGACCTCGTCAAGACGAAGGTCGCGCGCTCCGTCTCCGCCGCCGAGGGCGCCATCTCTCCCGTCGCCGCCCCCGGCTACGTCCGCTTCTACTACCAGTCGAAGGAGTTTGAGGTCTCGCAGCAGCAGTGGGATGAGGCCATCGCCAAACACGCCGCCGCCACGCAGACCGAGCACGATGCCGTCATCGAAGCCGGCGGCCTGCACATCCTCGGCACCGAGCGCCACGAGTCCCGCCGCGTCGACAACCAGCTCCGCGGCCGCGCCGGCCGCCAGGGCGACCCCGGCTCCTCGCGCTTCTTCCTCTCGCTCGAAGATGACCTCATGCGCATCTTCGCCCGCGAGTGGGTCTCCACGCTGCTGCAATCGCTCGGCATGGAAGAGGGCGTGCCCATCGAAAGCCGCATGATCTCCCGCCGCATCGAAGCCGCGCAGAAACAAGTTGAGTCGCAGAACTTCGAGTCCCGCAAGCACGTCCTCGAGTACGACGACGTCATGAACAAGCAGCGCGAGGCCGTCTACTCGCTGCGCCGCCAGCTCATGGAAGGCGTCGCGCAAAAACTCCTCATCACCGAGGACTACGTCTCCACCATCCTCTCCAACATCCTCGACGAGTTCGCTCCCATCAAGGCCCATCCCGAGCAGTGGAACGTCGAGCAGATCAACGCGCAGGTCCTCGAACTCTTCGGCCTGCAACTCGAAGGCACGCTCAACATCGACGAAATCTCCCGCCACGATCTCGGCGAGACCATCTTCACCCGTCTCGGCGAGCGCTACGACCTCAAGGAGAAGATCATCGGCGAGCCACAGATGCGCTATCACGAACGCGTCGTCATGCTCAGCGTCCTCGACGGCCTCTGGAAGGACCATCTCCTCAACATGGACTACCTCAAGGAGGGCATCAACCTCCGCGGCTACGCGCAGCAGGACCCGCTCGTCGCCTATAAGAAGGAGTCCTTCGAGATGTTCGAGCAGATGATGCTCGCCTTCCAGGAGCAGACCGCGCGCCACCTCTTCCGCATGCAGATCCTCGCGCCCGACGGCACGCCAATCGAGACGCTCGAAGATCTCGCCCGCTTGCAAGCCCGGAACCAGGCGCCGGTCGCGGAACAGCAGCAGCTACCGCTCGGCGCTCTGTCGCAGGCGACGAAGTACTCATCCCCTTCGAACACCGGCGATCTGGGTGCGGCACCTCCGGTATCTGGGTCCTGGGCCGGCGCATCAGGTGGCCGTTCTCCCTCCACCACCATCGACAAGCTCGAGCGCGAATTTGCGCGCACCAAGCAACGCGACCTCGACGCCGCGCGCATGGCCAGCGGCAACGGCGCCTCCTCCCCGCAGCAGCGCCGCGTCACCAACGAAGTCGGCCGCAACGAACCCTGCCCCTGCGGCTCCGGCAAGAAGTACAAAAAATGTCACGGTGCCAACGCCTAGGACTCGATAAGGCTGAATCCATCGCCGCTGTATCAAAGCACAGGATTTTAATTAACGAACCTTCGCCAATCCAGACGCCGCACATACCAGCGCAGCCGCTCCGACCACGATCCGCGCCAGATGGTTCTTCAACCACCGGTCACGCAGCGCGGCCCAATCCGCAGGGACTGCATCTGCCGTCCACGATTGAAAGAGGTGGTTCAGCGGCACCTCTCTCAAAGTCGTTATGAGTAAGACTCCAATCACCAGAATGGTGGACGCGAAAAACAGGCCTCTCGAGGCTCCGCGGTTGAACACACACGCCACAATCTGCAAAGCCAGCCTCGTCAGAAAAATCGGTGGCATCACGCTCGCGAAAAGATGATCTTCTGCCTGAAACCGTAGCACCCAGCTCGCCTCCGGCAGGCTCCGCGCCGTGTACCCGTTCATCCCCGTCCCCAGCATCAAACCGGCCACCAGCCCCATCGCCACAACAGCGATCACAGCCGATACCATTCTCGTCTTTTCCATCTCGCACACCCATGACGTTGTCTTATATTCGGGGCCATTCTTGTAGGCACTATGCGCACGAAGACCTCAATCACGAACAAATCTTCCTGAATCATTCACCGCATCACCGCTGATTGTTCGGATCATGCGCCACGGCTACTGGATCGATCGTCGTATTGTGTCCCGACCGTATCAGCCACCGCCCCTCGTTCTTCACCAGAATGTATGTAATTCTGTCTCTGATCCCGGTCATGCGCCGTCCATCCGGCGTGGTGTAATCGTCCACGTCGAACGTCACCACCGCGATCGCCACTCCGGGCGAAATCTCTCCCACGCTGCGCGATACCTCATGCTGACTCACGTTCTTGAACATCGTCGCGTGGTAAGCCCGATGAGCCTTCATCACCGCAGTCTTGTTCGGCCAATACGCTCCCACCACATTCACCCACTCGCAGTCGTCAGTCAGCAACGCGCCATAGGCATCCATGTCGTGCCTGTTCCACGCCGACGCGAACCCGTCCAGCGTCGCATCCACACCCTTCTTGTCTTCTACAGAAAGCATTCCCGTTCCCCCAGCCAGAGCCTGAACACCTGCGCCCGCCAACATGACCATCAGTGCGAACCCACGCAGCCGTCTCATGCCCCTACGCTACAGCCGCGTCCCCACCCCCCGATAGGACAAATGCGACATCCCCAGCACCACCTTCCGTCTGCCGATACTCCCTCGCCCTCCGCCCCAGCTCCGCAAACTCCACCGGCGTCGCCCCATTCAGCGCCTGAAACTCCCGCACCATGTGCGACTGGTCGAAGTACCCCGCAGCCGCAGCCACTCCTGCCCAGTCGGGCCTTGCATCCGCCGAGCCCACTCCCATCGCCAGCTTCAATCGCTCCAGCCGCCCAAACACTTTAGGAGTCGTCCCGACCTGCTCCTGAAACATCCGCTCCACCTGCCGCACGCTCAACCCATACCGTGCCGCAACGTCAGCCACCGCCGCGCCTCCACCCTGCGCCCGCATCATCCTGACCATCCGCACCGCAACGCCGCCATCGATCGCGGCTTGGCTCTGCGCTAATCGCTTCAGCAGAAAATGCTCAGCAACCACCCCGAGCTCCGCATCGCAACTCTCCGCCAGCCTGCCCTCCAACTCCAGCGCCGCATCCCCGAGTACCGCTTCCGCGCTCCCCGCATAGTCGCGGATTACATGAGCCGGAATCCCAAACAGCGCCCGAAATCCCACCGCCGAAAACCGTATCGTGAACATCTTCAAATGCCCCGTCCAGATCAGGTCTTCCCGCCGCCGCGTGTGCGGACCCACGAGCACACACTGCGGAGCCAGATGCACCGTGCCATCCGCCACCGTCACCACCTGGTACCGGTCCGCCAGATAAAACTGTAGAAAGCAATCGCTCCGCGCCGGCAGCGGATTGTAGATCCGCACACTCGCCAGCCGGTCCTCCCGCAGCCCATACTCCTCAACAAAGGGCGTCAGCGCAGCACAAGGCGTCCATCTCCGATGGTCCATCGGCCGCAGTAGAACCCCCGTAGCCCTCACCGATCCCACACCCATAGCGCCCGCCGTCGAACGTTCTCCAACAGCTTACAAGACCTCGCTCCGCTCCCCGCTTGCAACAATTCCACTTGCAATCCCGGCCCGAAAGCGTACCCTTTTCGTTCAGGCCCCCTTACACAATTCAGGTTCGGAGACGTCTATGCCCACCCGAGTTCCTCGCCTCGTACGTTCACTCGCTTCTGTCGCGTTCGCCCTCGTCACCGCGAGCGCCGCCGCGCAGCTCGCCGTCACAGCCACCGCACCCGCCACGACTCCCGCCATCGCTGCCGCTCAGGCCGTAGCCCCCATGCGCGTCGCCGTCCCGTCGCCCGCCGTCGTCTCCGACAACGTCCGCGAGTCCGTGCCCAACGACTTCATTCGTGTCACCTTCATCGACCCCACAAAGCTGCCCATCGCCAAGATCACCACGCTCGCTGGCCCGCGAAAACGCGCCTTCGTCACGGCCACCGTACTCTTCGAGCCGCCACTCGCGCTCCAAACCTACCCCGAATACTCCGGCCTTGGCTACAGCGACTCGCTCGAACTCATCGCCTTCCGCTGCCGCCCGCCCAACCCTCCCGCCGTGGAAGCCACGCTGGCCACCTGGCCTAACGTCTTCAATCTTGTGCAGGAGGACGTTCCCGTCAACGACACGGTCTGCAACGCTCCGCTCACCGACATCGGCCAGCAGGTCTCCTGTTACGCCCGCGCCTATCAGGACAAACCCGAGACCACCGTCCCCGCCGCGCTCGCCGACGTCTTCTCCTACGCCGCCGCGCTCTTCCAACCCCCCAACTCCATGGAGTCGGTCTGGCTCAAGAACACCTACGGCATCTACCCCGCCTTCGCCGGCAGCGGCTACTCCATCAAGGACTCGCAGAACCTCGACCCAACGCATCCCATGGCAGCGCAGGAGGTCCTCACCAAGTCCGTCTCATCCGAGTACCTCGTCAAGAACCTTCCGCTCGCCGATGTCGGCTGCCGCTGCATCGCCGTGCCGTCCTACCCCGGCCGCGCCACCGACCCCCTCGACCCCAACTACATCTGGCAGGCCGGCGGCGACGGCGTGTGCAAAGAAGTTCCCAAGCTCGACGTTGCCCACTGATCCGCGCCAGTCTGAGTGGCCGGGTGCCCCGTTCATGACAGCTTCACCGTCATGAGCGGGAACCCCGTCGATTTCCCTACCGCCCCCTCCCGCTCTATGGCATAATTTCGCAACCTGCTGGAAAGCATCTCTGCGCACGCCACACCGGGCCGGGCACACCACGCCCCATCTCATCTCCTCACCGGAGCACGATGAGCAACATCAACGGCAAGCTCTACGCGATGAACGCCATCACTCCCATGAAGCCATGGAAGACATGGATTCTGCGCCTCATCTTCTTTCTTCTCTGGCACATCAAGTCCAAGCAGGCCGACCTCATCAACCTCTCCTTTATTCAGTTCGCCCGCTGGGTCATCATCCCGCGCAACCGCTTCCCTTCGCTCAGCTCTGATCAAAAGCAGGAGACCCTCAAGTACGACTACCTGCTCTTCTTCAGCAACTTCAACGGCACCTGGAACCAATATATTGATGCCTTCTCCGACGTCCTCAGCGACGGCCTGAATCTCATCTGGCGCTGGAGCGAAAAGTTCCCCGGCTCGGTCCCCGTCACCGGCTTCAAGGAGTACATCGCCCGCGTCCAGTTCGACACCGACTACTACTACACCTCCTACCCGCAGGCCACAGCCAACGACACCAAGGCCGCGCACATCGTCGTCGCCGCGCTCGACACCCTCGCCGCCCAGGCTGAAACGCAAACCCCCGAGCAGTTCCAGGCAGCCTACCTTCAGTTTGTCCTCGCCGCCCAAGCCAACCTCGGCGGCCTCGGAGAAGCCCCAGCGGTCTTTTAATTAATAAGCATAGAGAAATAAGGGATCACCCAGCATCATGTCGAATCAGAACGGCAGCGTCTACGGGCTCACCTTCCTCTGCCCCATCTTGAACGATGCGGCGGCCTCGCCCTCGCACGACCTCCAGATCCGCAACTACCTCTCCAAGCTGGATACCGGCGCGGGCAGCCCCTTCGCCATCGCCCCCGGCACCCACCTCGCGCGCCTCGCCGTCATGGATGACGTCATCTACGTCGGCTCTCCCGCCATCGAGGAGCACCTACAGTCCAAGTACCTGGTCTTTGAGACCAACTGCGACAGCGACCTCGAACCCTACCTGCGCGGCCTCGTCGGCGCCGTCACCTCGCACATCGACGCCATCTGGCAGCACTGCACCGGCTACCCCGGCTGCGCGGACTTCTCCAGACTCCTCGCCTATATGAAGGCCTGCCAGATCACCACCTCGTTCTTCTTCGCCGCCGTCAACAACAAGACCGTCCCGCAGACCCTCGTCGCGCTGCAAACCCAGCAGGCCGTCGCGCAGTTCATCGCCTCCCATCAGGGCATGGAGCCCGTGCAGCTCCAGCGCGAGTTCCTCGACTTCATCCAGTGGCTGCGCTCGCAGCCGCCTCCCGCTCCCGGCGTCGGCGGTCCCCTGCGCGCCATCCAGACGGGAGGCCACAATGAGTAAGCTCAACGCCACCGACATCCAGGGCTTCGTCCTCCGCGGCTACAACATGCCCTGCGCGCGCTATTGTTTCCTCCACTTCCCGGACGCCAAGTCCGCGCGCCACCTCCTCGCAGAGCTTCTGCCCTCCATCACTACCGGCCAGCTCTGGGACCACAAGCCGCAGAGCACCGTCAACATCGCCTTCACCTTCAAGGGCCTCGCCGCGCTCGAGCTCCCAATCGCCACGCTCATCAGCTTCCCCGTCGAGTTCCAGCAGGGCATGAAAGCCCGCGCCAACATCCTCGGCGACATCGGCAAGAACGCCCCCGAGCACTGGGACGAGGTCTGGCGCGAAGGCCACGTCCACGCCTGGCTCGCCATCCATGCACTCACCCCTGCCGCGCTCGACGCCCGCCACGCCGAGCTCGCCGCGCTCGTCGCCGCCTCCGGTGTCCGACTCCTCGCCGCGCAGGACGCCGCCTCGCTCGTCGTCGACGGCCAGCTCACCACCAAAGAGCACTTCGGCTACACCGACGGCTTTGGCAACCCTGACTACCTCGGCGTCTGCCGCAGCACCCAGCCCGGCCAAGGCAAGCTGCTGCCGGACGGAAAAACATGGGCGCCCCTCGCCACCGGCGAACTCCTGCTCGGCTACGCTGATGAGGCCGGCGAACTCCCCGTCGCTCCCGTCCCGCACATCCTCGCCGCCAACGGAACCTTCATGGTCTACCGCAAGCTGCATGAGAACGTCGGCACCTTCCGCAACTTCCTCAACACCTGGGCCGCGCGCTACGGCGACGCCAGCGACTTCGCCAAGGAAAAGCTCGCCTCCAAATTCATCGGTCGCTGGCGCGACGGCACGCCCATCGAAAGCTCCCCCGACGCTCCCAACCAGGACATCGTCAAGGATCCCAACCGCAACACCGACTTCACCTACGGCGCGGATACCGGCGGCTCGCGCTGCCCGGTCGGCGCGCACATCCGCCGCGTCAATCCCCGCGACGCCTTCGGCTTCGGCGGCCGACTCGTCAACCGCCGCCGCGTCACCCGCCGCGGACTTCCCTACGGCCCCTACACGCCCGAGCCGCCCGATCCCCACGCGCAACTCTCTGAATCCGACATCGCCGCCCTCGACGCCGTCGACCGCGGAGTCGTCTTCATGGTGCTCAACGCCTGCATCTCCCGCCAGTTCGAGTTCGTGCAGCAACAGTGGATCTCCTACGGCAATGACGCCCACCTCGGCAACGACAAGGACCTGCTCCTCGGCACCCACCAGCACGGCGAGCGCTTCTCCATCCAGGGCGACGCCACCCCCGCCAACCCGCCGCTCTTCTGCACCGCTCTGCCCAACTTCGTCGAACTGCGGGGCGGCGAGTACTTCTTCCTCCCCAGCATCACCGCACTCGCCATGATCGCCCGCGAACTCGTCGACCCGCGTTAAGACGAACCTGCTCACCAGAGAAATCTCACCATGTCCATCGCAGACCAGCTCGCACGCCTCAAGACCACCCTCGAAGCTCAGGAGGCGAACTCCAGCTTCGATCCCTCCGCCATCGAGGCCGACGCCTCCGCCATGCTGGACAAGCTCAAGCAGCACGCGCTCCAGTACCCTGAGCCCGTCTTCGCCGTCCTTCGCCGCATCCAGCCAGTGCTCATCGTCAAGGGCGTCGCACTCATCACCCGCTTCGCCGACGTGCAGGACGTACTCACCCGCGACGACGTCTTCGCCGTCACCTACGGCCCCAAGATGCGCGTCGTCACCGGCCAGGAGGACTTCTTTCTTGGCATGGCCAACTGCGCCGACTACGAGCGCGACGTCGCCCACATGCGCACGGTCATTCGCCGCAGCGATCTGCCGGGCGTCATCGCTCCCTTCATCGCCGGCACCGCGGAAAAGCTCGTCGCGCAATCCCACGGCCAGCTTGAAGTGGTCTCGCAGCTCACGCTCCCTACGCCGGCCCTGCTGGTCGCCGCTTACTACGGCTGCACCCCCACCTCTCTGAAGGATCTTCAGTCCTGGGCCAGCACCATCTTCCAATATCTCTTCACCGACCTCACCAACGACCCCGCGGTCGACGCCGCGGCCCGCGCCGCCTCCGCCAATGTGCGCTCATGGCTGGACGACTCCATCGCCAAGCAGAAGGCCACGCCCACTCCCGGCGACACCGTCCTCAACCGCTGCCTGGCGCTGCAAAAAACCGGCGTCCCCGGCATGGACGACATCACCCTCCGTAACAACCTGCTCGGCATCCTCACCGGCGCCATTCCCACCACCTCCAAGTGCTGCGCCCAGGCACTCGACGAACTCCTCAATCGCCCCGACATGCTCGCCGCCGCCCAGGCCGCCGCCGTCGCCAACGACGACGCCACCTTTTCTCAGTACGTCCTCGAAGCCCTGCGCTTCAACCCCAACAACCCCGGCGTCTTCCGCGTCGCATCCGAAGACTACGTCGTCGCCAAGGGAACCCCACACGCCAAGCTCGTACCCAAAGGAACGTCGGTACTCGCCGCCACGCAGTCGGCCATGTTCGATGACACCGTCGTCGCCAACCCCAACGACTTCCTCATCAATCGCCCCAGCTATATCTACATGCACTGGGGCGTCGGCCTGCACACCTGCTTCGGCCAGTACATCAACCAGGTGCAGATACCCGCCATCCTCAAACCGCTGCTCCAGCGCAAAAACCTCCGCCGCGCCCCCGGCCCCGCCGGCACGCTGCAATACACCGGCCCCTTCCCATCCTCTCTCTCCGTCCTCTTCGACGAGGCCTGATCTTTACCGCCGCCTGCCCTGACTCTTAACTCGCCATCTCTTATCTCATCAAGACCCCATCTCATCATCCTTCGCGCAAGAGTGGGGGTCACATTGCGCCCTTTGCGTTTCTACTTTGCGTCCATTGCGTTCGTCTTTGTCTTTGTCTTTGTCTTTGTCTTTGTCTTTGCCTTTGCCTTTGCTCTTGCCTTTGGAGGCAACGCGCCGGGTGCCCCATCCATGACATTTTAATCGTCATGGGTGGGAACGAGGACGCCTTTCCCTAATCCCTGCTCCTCCCTGCTCCTGACCACAAAACTTTGTATCCTTACCCCATGGACCTCGAAATCACCGTCGCGCAACTGCAAGCCCTGCTCGCCTCGCCCAACCCGCCTCTGCTGCTGGACGTCCGCGAGCCCTGGGAGCACGCCACCGCGCACATCGAACCCTCCACGCTCATCCCCATGAACGAGATTCCCGCCCGCGCCCACCAGGAGCTCGACGACGAAGCCAACATCCTCTGCCTCTGCCACCACGGCGCGCGCTCACTCTCGGTGGCCGCGTGGCTCCGCCAGCAGGGCTTTGACAACGCACAGTCCGTCTCCGGCGGCATCGACGCCTACTCCCGCCTCATCGACCCCACCATCCCCCGTTACTAAACCCACTCCCAGTTCTTCCTTTGCGAAACTTGGCTCCGTTGGCGAACTTTGCGTCAAGGCTGTTGCCGTTGCCTGTCCATGCTCGTAGTCCGAGCCACCTCTCTCCTCTCCGCCATAGGTGTAAATTATTGAAAATTCAAAGCATCGGTCGGAAAATCCCTTGCGCATTCTGCCGTCCTGACATATAAATCTCACGTCCACAAAATTTGTTCGGGTCAACCTGCCCAATCGGTGACCACGATCCATACGCTGGCACACGAGGATATGCGGGCCTTCACCTCGTCCCATCCCAGGAGATACTCATGTCCCCCCGTACGCTTTCCGCCGTTCGCGCCCTCGCCGTATTCGCTCTGCTCACTCTAGGCCTCCACTCGGCGGCGCACGCGCAGGCCAACTGCACCAACCTCTGCACCCAGCAGGTCGTCTGCTCGCCGGGCCAAACCACGTCTATCTCCGGCACCGTCTACGCGCCCAACGGCACCGACCCGCTGCCCAACGTCCTGGTCTACATCCCGAACGCGCCGGTGCTGCCTTTCCCGAACAACGTGGAGTGTAATCCGAACGGCGAACCGGCCTCGGGCTCGCCGCTGGTCAGCACCACCACGGCCGTCAACGGCACCTTCACGCTGACCAATGTGCCCGTGGGCTCCAACATCCCCCTGGTCATCCAGGCGGGCAAGTGGCGGCGTCAGTTCGTCATCCCCAGTGTTTCGTCCTGCGTGAATACGCCGGCCTCCACCGCTACCGGCACCGGCATTGACAGCACCTTTGTCCCCATCGGCCATAACATCCACCTGCCCCAGAATCAGGGCGAAGGCGACATCCCCAAAATCGCGATAGCCACCGGGAAAGTGGACGCCGTGGAGTGTGTCCTCAGCAAGATGGGCGTCGCCACATCCGAGTTCACCAACCCGGGTGGCAGCGGGCGGATCAACTTATACCTCGGCCTGGACGGGGCGGGCGCACAGATCGCCGGCGGCGGTACTCCAAACGAGGTCCAGCTCGAAAACAATCTGAGCACCTTGGAGCAGTACGACCTCGTGATGCTCCCCTGCCAGGGACTCGCCTACTCTCCCAGCGCCGGGCCGCTGGCCAACATGGCCCAATACGCTAATGTCGGTGGCCGCATCTACGCCACGCACTACAGCTACGACTTCCTTACTTACCCCAGTACCACCGATCCCGCCGGTCCGGCCGATCCGGCCACTTCGCCCTTCCAAGGCGTGGCCAACTGGGATGTGGACCAGACCACGTCAATCCCTACTGACACCGCGACCATCAACACCAGCTTCCCCGACGGGTCGCTACTGGCGAATTGGCTGCAGGTGGTGGGTGCATCCACAACGCTCGGTCAGATTCCCGTGAACACAATCAGGCAGGACCAGGACGGCATTAATCCCTCCACCTCGCAGGAGTATCTGTCAATTAACAACCCCTCGGAGGTGATCCAATTCACCTTCAGCACCCCGGTAGGCGTACCACCGGCCAACCAGTGCGGTCGAGTCCTCTACAACGAGTACCACGTGGAAAACGGCTCCTTCGGCGGCACAATCTTTCCGAGCGAATGTACCGCCGGCGCCATCACCGCGCAGGAGAGGTTCCTCGAGTACAGCCTCTTTGACCTTGGCACCTTCAGCTCGCCGCCCGCTACGCCCACAGTAGGCGTCTCCATCGCCGCCAGCCCCAACCCCGCCACCCAGGGCGACAGCGCCGATACCGCGACCATCAGCGTCACCAACACCAGCACCACGGCGACCAACACCACGCTCTCCTTCGCCCTCACCATGCCCTCCGGCTTATCCGCGACCACGCTCGCTGGACAGGGCACCGGCACCGGATGGAACTGCAACGTCACCACCTTCAGCTGCACCCGCGGCACAGGCCTCGACGCCGGAGCCAGTGACCCCATCCAGGTCACCTACTCCGTGTCCAACTCGGCGACCTCACCGCAAACCATCAGCGCGACCGTCTCCAACGGAAACCTCGCCGCCCCGGTCACCGGCACCCTCGTGCTCCCGGTCCTGCAGCTGCCCACCATCGCCTGGGGTCCGCTCGCGCCCATCACCTACGGCACTCCACTGGGCAGCGCCCAGCTCAACGCCACGGCGAGCTACGGCGGCAACTCGGTCAACGGCACCTTCATCTACAACCCACCGGCGGGTACCTATCTGACCCCAGCCCCCGGCCCACAGCAGCTCAACGTCAGCTTTACGCCGGATGCCTCCGGCACCTACGCCGCCACAACCCAGATCGTCGGCCTGCAGGTGAACCCGGCCACGCCTACGGTCACTCCTCCGTCGGCGTCCCCCATCACCTATGGCACCGGCTCGGTCCTATTCAGCAATACGATTACTTACACCGGCCCTGTCGCGCCCACCGGTAATCTATTCATCAGCATCGATGGAGGACCTCTCGTCCCGGGCACTTGCCAGCCGGCCGGAGGGTCAACATTGAACTGCACAACGCAATTCTTCAGCCCCGCCTTCACGCTGCTGGCCGCTGGCAACCACTCCGTGGTCGCCAGCATTGTTGCGGATACCAACTACACCGCCAGCACCTCTTCTCCAGGCACGCTCATTGTGAATCCCGCGCCGCTGACGGTGACTGCGGGCAGCTACAGCGGAACCTACGATGGCACGACGCACGCACTTTCAGCGTGTTTGGTGAGCAGCAATCCGGACAACCTGACCTGTACGAACAACCCGGCTGGGCCCGTCGGGCCGGATGTAACGTCCGGTGCTGTCGTTGTGACGCCGGTTCTGAGCGGTTCGACAAGCAACTACAACGTGACAAGCAACAACGGGTCGTATTCGATCGGCCCGCTGACGGTGACGGTGACCGCCGGTGGCTACAGTGGCAATTATGACGGCAACACCCACGCTACTTTGGCCTGCGTCAGCACTTATGCGGGCGTAACCTGCGCGAACTCTCCGGCTTCCGTCGGACCTAGCGTCGGTAACGGCATTGTCACCCCGGTGGCTTCGATTGCAGCCGGTAACGCATCGGACTACACCATCGCCTCGCAGAACAGCGCATGGTCGATTATCCCGGCGCCTTCGAATTTGAGCATCTCCTGCCCGGCCAGCGTGGCGTACAACGGTGCCGCGCAGACCCCCTGCACGGCGAACGTAACCGGCGCCGGCGACTTGAGCCAGGGTGTCAACGTCGGCTACTTCGCCAACACGAACGTCGGCACGGCGACAGCCACCGCTACGTTCGTCAATTCGAACTACCTTACCAGCACCAAGATGGTGAACTTCGCCATCACGCCCGCATCGCTGACCGTCACCGCGGGCAGCTACAGCGGGACCTACGACGGCAATGCGCACGCGTTGTCTGCTTGCGTGGTGAGCCCCAACCCGGACCACCTGACCTGCACCAACAGCCCGGCAGGCCCTGTCGGCCCGGATGTGACCACCGGCGCTGTGGTTGTGGGGCCGCTTCTGAGCGGGTCGGCAAGCAACTACAGCGTAACCCCGAACAACGGGTCCTACGCGATTGGCCCGCTGGCCGTAACGGTCACGGCCGGCAGCTACAGCGGCGTCTATAACGGCAGTGCGCATGCTCCGTCCGCCTGCACCAGCAGCTACACGGGCGTGGCCTGCGTCAACAGTCCCGCCTCGGTGGGCCCTGGTGTCGGCTCCGGCACGGTCAATCCGGTGCCCTCGTACCCGACCGGTAATGCGGCGGACTACACCGTGACGAAGGCAACGGGCACGTACAGCATCACCAAGATAAACCCGGTCATCACCTGGGCCAACCCCGCGGCCATCACCTACGGCACGCCACTTGGCAACACCCAGCTGGACGCCACCGCTAACGTTCTCGGCACCTTCTTCTACACCGCGCCGGTCGTAGGCATCAACCCCGCCGGAACGCTGCTCCCCGCGGGCACCTCGCCGCTCGGCGCTGGCTTTACCCCGACCGACACCGCCGACTACAACTCCGTCTCCGCCTACGTGCAGATCACCGTCAACAAGGCCACCACCACCACCACCCTCGCCGTCACCACTACGCAGACCGTCACCGGAACCACGGCGACCATCACCGCGACGGTGCATCCGCAGATCGGCGGAACACCCACCGGCACGGTGACCTACTACAGCGGATCCACCAACCTCGGCAGCGCAGCCGTCGGCACGCCGTTCACCACCGGAGTTCTACCGGTAGGCGCCAACCAACTCACCGCGGTCTACTCCGGCGACAGCAACTTCATCGGCAGCTCCTCCTCGGCCACAACGGTCACCAGCATCGCGCCGACCAACATCACGCTCATCCCGGCGCTCAGTCACGTCTTCTACCCGGCGTCCTCGGTGGCCTATACGGTGATCGTGCCGCTGCAGCTATTCAAAATAGTCAGCGGGACCATTACCATCTACGACGGCACGACGGTGATCGGCACCTACTCCGTACTGCCGACAGGGGTAGTCGTTGGCGTCACGCCGCAGCTCAGCGTCGGAACCCACAACCTGCGCGCGGTCTACAGTGGCAACTCACAGTACCCGCCGGGCCAGTCTCCCATCGAAACCGTCACTGTAACCGCACTCTAGCGCGCGCCGCACGCAGCAACGAACCAACACTGGCCGAACGGGCAACCCCCGCTCGGCCAGTCCCGTCTCCGCGCCCGTCGCCCTCGCGTTGACGAAAAACTCGCGCTCCAGCTACATTCTCTAAGCTTCGAAACACAACCCCCACGGAGTTCTGAAAGGTTGCGCCATGATCCAGGCACGACTCCTCGTCGCCTCCACGTTGTTCCTCGCCGCAACAGTTGCAGGCGCCCAGCAGTCCGCGCCCGGCATCGAGAAGGTCACCACCAACGCCCCCGTCACCCTCACCGACAACGGCGACAGTTGGACGCTCGACAACGGCATCGTCAAGGCCACCATCAGCAAGCAGGAGGCCGCGCCTCCCGCCACCAGCGGACGCGGGATGAACATGCGCCGCAAGGCTGGCGACATGACATCGCTCATTTATCACGGTATTGAGATCCTCAACCCCCACGCCGAGTACTGGGAGCAGACGCCCACCGGCATCGTTACCGCGCGCGTCACCATCGACCCCGCCACCAACGGCGGCGAGCGCGCCGAGGTCGCCGTCAAGGGCATCAACCCGCGCAACATGGACATCGAAACCCGCTACACCCTCGAGCGCGGCACCAGCGGCTTCTACACCTACGCCGAGTACACCCACCCCGCCAGCTATCCGGCCGCGCACGTCGGCGAAAACCGCTTCATCCTCGAGTCCATCAACCCGGACTTCGACTGGCTCTCCGTCGACAACGACCGCAACATGCTCATGACCACCGACGCCGACCTGCGCAAGGGCGTCGTCATCCACGCCAAGGAGCAGCGCATCCTGCTCTCCGGCGTCTACGCCAACTCCGTCGAGCACAAGTACAGCTACAACGCCGTGATGTACCGCCTGCAGGCGTGGGGCTGGTCCAGCACCAGGGACCATATCGGCGTCTACTTCATCAACCCGTCCACCGAGTACATCGGCGGCGGCTCAGAGAAGCTCGACCTCATCGACCACATGTCCGGCACCATCCTCGACTACTGGACCTCCGGCCACTACGCCGGCGGCGCCAACACAGACATCGCCGCCGGGCAGCAGTGGAAGCACGTCGTCGGCCCCATCTTCATTTACCTGAACGCGCTCGCCGACGCCAAAGACGCCACGCCCGCAGATGTCGCCAAACTGGCTGCGACCTCCGGCAGCGGCGCGCCCGCCGTGCCCCAGGTCTGGCATCGCAACGCGACCGCGCTCTGGCAGGACGCGGTCGAAAAATCAAAGGCTGTCAAGGCAGCGTGGCCCTATGACTGGGTCCGCGGCGTGGACTACTACCACAAGGAAGAGCGCGGCACCGTCACCGGGCAGCTCGTCCTCGTCGATCCGCAAGCCGCGAGCAAGCGCCTGCCCAACCTCACCGTCGGCCTCACGCACGCCGACTACCCCGGCGACGGCGTCGGCTACCAGCTCCGAGCCGGCAACGGCCCCACCGTCACCTGGCCGCATGACGGCAACTACTACCAGTTCTGGACCAACGGCGCAGAGGACGGGCGCTTCACCATCGCCAACATCCGCCCCGGCAACTACGTGCTCCGCGCATTCGCCAACGGCGTGCTCGGCGAATACGCCAAAGCCGACATCACGGTCGAGCCCGGCAAGTCGCTCGATCTCGGCAAACTCGTCTGGCAGCCGGTCCGCTACGGCAAACAGCTCTGGGAGATCGGCTACCCCGACCGCACCGGCGACAAGTTCTTCAAGGGCGACGGCGCCAACTACTGGCTCTGGGGCTGGGGGCTGCGCTACGGCGACCTCTTCCCCAACGACATCACTTACACCATCGGCAAGAGCGACTACCACAAGGACTGGTTCTTTCAGGAGGTTCCGCACTCCACCACCGACGCCTGGAAAAACCCCAACGCCAAAGACCCGCTCAACCAGCCCTTCGGCTGGGTCAACAATCCCGACGGCCAGAAGGACATGTGGCCCGAGTGGGGTCAGGGCCGCGCAACCACCTGGACGGTGAAGTTCAACATGCCCAAGTCACCGCAAGGCAAAGCCATCCTGCGCGTCGCGCTCGCCGGCGCGGACGGCGGCAACGGCAACATCCCCAGCCTCGCCGGCACCCTCACAATCGGCGTGAACGGACAGCAGGTCGGCATCCTCCACCCCGTCGCCACCAACGCCCTGCGCTACAACACGGACAAGGGCGTCTGGTACCAGTACGACCAGCCGTTTGACGCCGCACTGCTCAAACCGGGGGAGAACACCATGACCTTCACCGTTCCCGCCGGCGACGTCACCACCGGCGTCGTGTGGGACTACCTCCGCCTCGAACTCAACGACGGCAGCAAGATCTACCCCACTCCGCCGGACAACGGCCGCCCCGGCGCACCCGCCGGTGCCGCATCCGCCTACACTGCCCCGCCTCCACCACCCCGCATGGGGCCACCGCCGGGAGGCCGCTAGTGATGGGCCGTTACCATCTGGTTTTTGCCGCGGCTTTGGCGACAGGCTTCACTACTCTGCCGGGTTTCGCCCAAACCGCCCATCTGCTGACCACGTATCAACAGGCCATGCACTCCGGGGACTGGCCGGGAGCCATCGCTGCAGCGCAGCAACTCGTGAACCAAAATCCAACTTCCACGAACCTTGTCCTCCTTGCCAAGGCGCAACTGGATTCGCGCGCGGGGGACGATGCGTTGGCGACATCTGAACGAGCCGTTGCAGCGGCGAAGGCGAACCGGCCTGCCAATGGTTCTGGCGACGTGGCTATCGCCAAGTGGAAGGACAGCATCGCGGAGATCTATCTCGGCGAAGGCAATGCACTGCTCTTGCTCAAGCGCACGCCGGACGCCATCGCAGCCTACGGCACTGCGGCGCAGTACGCCTCGAATCCATCGCTGGCTTACTTCAACATCTGCGCCCTGTACTACAACACCGGCGACATGAACAACGCGCTCGGCCCCTGCCGCCAATCCGTGCAGGCCGACCCCACCCGGGCCAACGCATGGTTCCTCCTCGGCTCGATACTCTTCGGAAACTCGCCGCTGGACGCCAAGAGCAACCCCATCTTCTCTCCGGAGGTAAAGCAGGCGCTCGACAAATATCTCGAGCTTGCTCCTGACGGGCCGCACGCCTCCGACGTGAAGGCGATGCTGTCTATGATTCCGAAATAAGAAGATGTCCCGAGTGAAGAAGAAACGGGAGGCAGGTCTTATCCCGCCTCCCGTCGATGAGTGGGGCAAACCGTAACGCGAACTCTCAACGCTCCACCCGGACCATCAGCTTATCCATCGCATCCCGGTTCAGCGGATATCCCATGCCCGGATCGGTCGGCGCGTGCACATAGCCGTCGGCGTCCACGCGGAACTTGTGGTCCACATACGGTCGGTCGGGATACTCCCACGGCCACACCATCTCAAACCAGTAGCAGTTAGGCAGCGCCAACTCCACCTGGAACGCCGCCGCCACATCAAAGAAGGTGCCCCAGTTGTGCGGCGTGCAGGGCATACCGAAGGTGTCAGCCAGTTGCCCCACGCGGAATGAGCCCGTGATGCCGCCGACGTTGTCCGTAATCAGCCGCACAATGCCCATCGCGTCGCGCTTGATGTAGTCGCCGTAGTCGTAGATGTCAGTCAGGAACTCGCCGACCTCGGTAGGCACGTCCAGGTGCTTGCGCAGCTCGATCAGCCCCTCCAGATCGGTGGTCTGCATGGGGTCCTCGAAGGACACGTAGCCATACTCATCCAGCGCACGGCCCACCCGCAGCGCCTCGTAGTAGTTGTAGGCCTGCACGGCGTCATACAGCAGCGTGAAGTCGTCTCCCACGGCCTGCCGCACCGTCTTAATCTCTTCAATGTGGCCCAGGTAGGACGGAATCTGGCTGCCGCCCTTGTGCTGCCCACTGCCGGGATGAATCTTGTACGCCTTGATGCCCGCGGCCTTCGCCTTCAGCACATCCGGAACGTAGTCTTCGACCGTAGCCAGGTGCTGCGAGCTGGCATAGGCCAGCACCTTGTCCTTGGTACCGCCCAGGATCTTGTAGATCGGGCGGTTCACCGCCTTGCCCAGGATGTCCCACAGGCAGAAGTCGCACGCCGCCGCGTGCACATTCGGCCCCGGAGTCCCCGTTCCATGCGGCCGGCTGGCGAAGCCGGGATTGAATCCACCCACAAAAGGCCCGCGTCCACCGCCGGGTCGGGGCGGTGGCGGCGCTCCCGTGCCTCCGGTCGCACTGGCCGGAGCTGCTCCCCCGCCCGGCCGGTTCTGCAGCGGTATGTACGAGATCGTAGGAAGTATGTCCAGCAGATTCTTGCCCACGCAGTTGGCCTTGGCAAAGTCCACCCATCCCGGCGGGTTGCCGCGGTTGCCGAGCGTGAAGTTGCCCTCAATCCCCCCGGCCGTCACCAGCGAGGCAATCTCATTGCCGCCGCTCAGCCCCGCGCCGGAGTTCCGCCAGCTGCTTCCGTCCAGTACATAGATCTTCGCCTCGGTGATGGTCAGGTCCGGCATGTCCGTGGCCTTGATTCCGGCTGCCTGCGCGGCCATGCTGACAGGATGGGACATCACCGCAGCCCCCGCCGCCGCCGTAGCCCCCAGAAAACTCCGCCTTGATACTTCGCGTCCTGCCATCGATCTCACCTTCGGCCACAACATTAGCTTCGCTCTTGCAGCGGGCAAAAGCGTACCACATGGATCCGCATCCATGGCAGAGCCTTTTTCCGGGTGCCCCATCCGTGACCGTCTCATCGTCATGGGGGGTAACGAGGAGGCCGTTCCTCCGCCTTCCCTACTCCCTACTCCCTACTCTCTACTCTCTACTCCCTATTCCCTGCCTTTCTGCCTCTTGACACGCCATCTATAATTAAAGGACAGACCAAGGTTGTGCCGGGCCACAAGCCTGACCTCCTTCTTCTGGCCCTGAGCTGTTGGTCGTGATCCGTGGGGGTCCGGACCTAAGCCCAATCTTTTGAAGATTTTACGAGAAAACCACCAGGGGAGTCCTACCGATGAGCTTGACCCAAACCACCGTCCCAGCCCTATCCGCAACCGCGCCCGAAACCCGCTTCCGCTGCCGCCACATCTTCACCGACGGCCGCCGCTGCCAGAGCCCATGCCTCCGTCGCGAAGAATTTTGCTACTTCCACCACACCACGCGCCAGCCCGTGGGGCCACCCGAGCTCGCCGCCCGCAAGGCCCGCCGCGCGGAGTTCCAAATGCCGATCCCCGAGGACCGCTCCGCCATCCAGTTCGCCATCGGCGAGGTCCTGCAGCGCATCGCCGCCAACCAACTCGACCCGCGCCGCGCCGGCCTGCTCCTCTACGGCCTCCAGATCGCCAGCCTGAACCTGCCCCGCCCGCAACCCGCCGCCAGCCGCGCCGAAGCCGAAGCCGCCCTCGAGACCGTCGAAGAGATCGTTGTCGACTCCGAACTGGGCACGCTCGCCCCGCGCGCTGACATCGAAGATCGACCGCGCCACAAGAGCAGCGTCGCACTCCTGCTGGAAAAATTCGACCGCCAGGACAAAGAGGACGAAGAGCGCCGCCGCAACGGCCTGCCTCCGGTCGATCGCTGGAACCCGGACACATGGGACCTCCCCGACATGCGGAAAGACAGCGCGGTGAAATCAGCGGACTCCAGTCTCGCGGCTCCCGCGGCGGGGCTCATTCTGGACGACATCCAGGCCGTCGCCGTACCGACTCCTGCAACGCCACTGCGGTACTCTGTCAGCGAACCCTCTGAATCCGCAGGCCAGGAGACCGCATGTCCTTCTTCGAACTTGTCCTCGGCAAGCCGCTCGCCACATCGGAAGAGCGCGCCGAGTGCGTCGGCCCCATCCCCGGCATCGCTGTCTTCGACCTCGACGCCCTCAGCTCCGCCGCCTACGGCCCGGAGGCCGCGCTCACGCTGCTCATCCCGCTGGGCGTGGCGGGCATCGCGAACATCGTTCCCATCAGCTTCGCGATCATCGGCCTGCTCACCATTGTCTACTTCAGCTACCGCCAGACCATCGATGCCTACCCGCACGGCGGCGGCAGCTACACCGTAGCCAGCGAAAATCTCGGCGAGGTCGCCGGCCTGTTCGCCGCCGCCGCACTGATGATCGACTACATCCTGAACTCGGCGGTCGGCATCTCGGCCGGTGTAGGCGCTCTGGTCTCGGCCTTCCCCGCGCTCCAGCCGCACACGCTGGCGATCTGCCTGCTCATTCTCGCGGTGCTTACGCTGGTGAACATGCGCGGCACCAAGGACGCCGGCGCGGCGTTCCTGGTGCCGACGTACCTGTTCATCGCGACGCTGCTCATCACCATCGCCGTCGGCGTCTTCCGCGCGGTCGCGGCGCACGGACATCCGGTCGCGATGATCGCGCCGCCGAAGCTGCCGGTGATTGCGTCCACGCTCTCGATCTGGCTGCTGCTCAAGGTCTTCGCCTCGGGCTGCACCGCCATGACCGGCGTCGAAGCCGTCTCAAACGGCGTCAGCGCCTTTCGTGAGCCCACGCAGCCCAACGCCAAGCGCACGCTGACCATCATCATCGTGCTGCTGGCGGTCTTTCTCGGCGGGATCGCTGTACTCTGCCGGGCCTACAACATCGGCGCCACCGACCCCGGCGCCGCGGGCTACCAGAGCATCCTCTCGCAGCTCATCTGCGCGGTGATGGGGCACGGCTGGTTCTACTACGTCGGCATCGGCAGCATCCTCGTGGTGCTGGCGCTGTCGGCCAACACATCTTTCCCGGACTTCCCGCGCCTCACCCGCGCCATTGCGCTGCGCGACTACCTGCCGCACGTCTTTCAGATTCGCGGCCGCCGCCTGCTCTACTCGCACGGCATCTACGCGCTGGTGGGCTTCACCGCGCTGCTGCTGATTATCTTCGGCGGCGTGACGGATCGCCTGATTCCGCTCTTCGCCATCGGAGCGTTTCTGGCTTTCACGCTCTCGCAGGCCGGGATGGTGGTGCACTGGCGCCGTCAGGGGGCAGGCAACCTGCACCGCATGATCATCAATGGCATCGGAGCCGTTGCCACAGGCGTTACGCTGCTGGTAGTGCTGGTTGCAAAATTTACAGAAGGCGCGTGGATCACCGCGCTGCTGGTGCCGTCGCTGATTTTTTTGATGATTGCGATCAAGCGTCACTATCGCGCGGTGGCGGCTGAGATCGCCGTCGATCGTCCGCTGGACATCACCAACCTCGCGCATCCGCTCGTCGTGCTTCCGCTCGACGGCTGGACACGCATCACGGAGAAAGGCCTCCGCTTCGCGCTCAAGATGTCCGACCACATCGAGGCCGTTCATGTGGATGCCGAAGACTGCCGTGATCAGATCGCCGAGCTCTGGCAGCGTGACGTCGTCGCTCCGCTCACCGGATCGGGGATTCCGATCCCGAACGTGCAGTTCGTCGAGTCGCCCTATCGCTTCGTGCTGATGCCGCTGGTCGAACACATCCTGCATCTCGAGCGCACCCACCCGGAGCGCCAGATCGCTGTCCTGGTTCCGGAGCTGGTGGTGAAGGACTGGATACAGGCGCCGCTGCACAATCAGCGCGCGCAGTTGCTGAAACTACTGCTGTTACTGCGCGGCAACCAGCGCATCATGGTCATCAATATCCCGTGGTATTTCTGAACGGCGGAAAGCATGGCGCCTTCGTTTTTGCGGCATGAACGCGGCAGTGGGAGAATAGAAGCATGATTGCAGCGCAGGAACTCGAGGGCATTCCCATCTTCGCTTGCCTGGAGGGGGCCGAGCGCCAGCGCCTGGCGCAGAAGGCAGCCGATGTGCGTCTGCAAGCCGGTGAATGGCTCATCCGCGAGGGCGAGCTGCCTTACTTCTTTGTACTGCTCGAAGGCGGCATGGAACTGAAGAAGGACGTCCTCGGCCAGCAGAGACATCTCACCGAGTACAAACCGGGGGACTTCTTCGGCGAGGTCCCCATCCTGATGGGCGCTCCGGCGTTCGTCTCCGTCATGGCCAAGGCACCCTCGCGCATCGCCCGCTTCGATCCGCAGAACCTGTTCGAGCTGATCCAAAGCTCCGAAAAGTGCAGCGCGCTCATTATGCAGACCATGATGAGCCGCGTCAGCGGCGTACAGCAGTTCGCCAGGGAGACGCCCAGCGCGCGCGTCCTGTTGGTCGGCACACAATATGATACCGACTGCCGCGACATACGCGCCTTCCTCTCCGCCAACCGCATTCCCTACGAATGGGTCGACCGCGAGCTGGAGCCAAACCGCGTTCCCAGTTGCACCGCGCTGGAACACGATGGTCCCTCGGTCGTCATCGACCAGGCCTTCTGCGTGCCGCATCCCATTACCGTGCGCAAGGTGGCCGAAGCGCTGGGCATCCGCACCACACCGCGTGAGAACCACTATGACGTGGTCATCGCAGGAGCAGGGCCCGCGGGAATGGCAGCCGGTGTCTACGGCGCGTCGGAAGGCCTGAAGGTCCTGGTGCTCGAACAGTCCGCTGTAGGGGGTCAGGCCGGCACCTCATCGCGGATCGAGAACTATCTCGGCTTTCCCAACGGCATCTCCGGCGATGAGTTGAGCGAGCGTGCGCTCAAACAGGCCGTCCGCTTCGGCGCGGAGATCGCCGTCACTCGTTGTATTGAGAGGCTCGAAGCAATCGAGAACAACAAGTACTGCGTGCAACTCGACGGCGGCGATCGCGTCTCCGCCTGCGTCGTCGTGCTGGCCACCGGCGTGGATTGGCGCCGACTCAACGCCGAAGGCGTGGATCAATTCCAGGGCCGCGGTGTGCTGTACGGCGCCTCGCGCAATGAGGCCGTCAACGTCATCGGCAAGAGCGTCTTCATCGTGGGTGGCGGAAACTCCGCCGGCCAGGCCGCCGTCTTCTTCTCCAACTACGCCTCGGAGGTCATCGTGCTGGTGCGCGGCAAGGATCTCGAGCTGACGATGTCGCAATACCTGATCGGGCAGATTGCCAAGAAGAAGAACATCCGCGTCGAGTCCTATACAGAGGTCGTGCGCGCCGAGGGAGACGATCACCTGGAGCGCATCGTCACCCGCAGCCGCGTTCCCGGTCAACCGGAGACCACGCAGACCCGCGACTCGCAGGCGCTCTTCGTGATGATCGGCGCAACCGCCAGCACCGCATGGCTGCCCGCGGAGATGGAGCGCGACTCCAACGGTTATATCTGCACCGGCCGCGACATCAGCCACTGGAAGCTGGAGCGCGAACCTTTTCCGCTGGAGACCAGCCTGCCCGGCGTCTTCTGCGCCGGGGACGTGCGCCATGACTCCATCAAGCGCGTCTCCAGCGGGGTGGGCGAAGGCAGCATGGCCATCGCCTTCATCCATCAGTATCTCGCGCTGCAAAACTTTTAGCTGGAAACTGGAAACTGGAAACTGGAAATAAGATCATGTCCGCTGACTTGAAGCTGCAACAAATTCGCGAAGCATCGCCGGGCCCGCGCGACATCGCACCGGAGGTCGCCGCGGTCACGCGCCGCATCCTGTGCGTCTTCCCGCGCTACACGTCGTCCTTCGGCACCTTCGATCACGCGTATCCATTGCTCGGCGTCAAGGCCTTCATGCCGCCGCAGGGCCTGCTCACCATCGCTGCCTACCTGCCGAAACATTGGGAGGTCCGCTTCGTCGATGAGAATGTCCGCCTCGCGAAGACCAGCGAGCTGCGCTGGGCGGACGCCGTGCTGGTCAGTGGCATGCACATCCAGCGCCGGCAGATGAATGACATCAACCGTCGCGCCCACGCTCTCGGCAAGGTCACCGCACTGGGCGGCCCGTCGGTCTCCGGCTGCTACGAGTACTATCCGGACTTCGACTACCTGCATGTCGGTGAACTCGGCGATGCGACTGATGCACTCATCGCGGCGCTGGCTCGCAGCATCGAACGTCCCGCGGAGCAGCAGGTCTTCACTACATCCGAGCGCCTGCGTCTCGCCGACTTCCCCACCCCGGCCTACGCGCTGGCCAACATCTCGAATTATTTTCTGGCCAATGTGCAGTACTCCAGCGGCTGCCCGTATCGCTGCGAGTTCTGCGACATCCCCGAGCTCTACGGCCAGAACCCGCGCCTGAAGACGCCAGGGCAGATCCTCCGCGAGCTCGATGCCATCGTCGCCGGCGGCGCGGTTGGTGCTGTCTACTTCGTCGATGACAACTTCGTCGGCAATCGCAAGGCCGCCAAGGAGCTGCTGCCGCACCTGATCGAGTGGCAGAAGCGCAACAAGTATCCGCTGGAGTTCGCCTGCGAAGCCACGCTCAACATCGTCCGCTCGCCAGACCTGCTGGAGATGATGCGCGAAGCCAGCTTCTGGACCGTCTTCTGCGGCATTGAAACCACGGATCCCGCCGCACTCAAGGCCATGTCCAAGCAACAGAACAACGAGATTCCCATCCTCGAATCCGTCAAGTTGCTCAACAGCTACGGTATCGAGGTCGTCTCCGGCATGATCATGGGCCTCGATACCGACACGCCCGAAACGTCCGACCGCATCCTCGAGTTCATTGAGGCCTCCAACATTCCGGTCCTCACCATCAATCTGCTGGAGGCGCTGCCGCGAACGCCGCTCTATCGCCGCCTGCAAGCGGAAGGTCGCCTCATTGAAGACGCCACCGGGCTCGAATCCAACGTGGACTTCAAGCTGCCCTACAACGACGTCGTCGCCATGTGGCGCCGCACCTTCTGCGCCGCCTTCGCGCCGGAGGCCATCTACCGCCGCTTCGCCTACAACGTAGAGCACACCTATCCGCACCGCATCGAGATTCCGCCCACCGGCAAGCTCTCGCTGGCGAACCTGTGGCGCGGCATCAGCACACTAACCAAGCTCATCGTGAAGGTCGGCATCCTGAGCGACTACCGCAAGACCTTCTGGCGCATGGCCAAGCCCGCACTGAAGTCGGGCGACATCGAGACCGTCATTCACGTCTCGCTGGTCGCGCACCATATGATTTCGTTCGCGCGCCAGGCTGAGTCTGGCTATCAGAATGCCTCGTTCTACTCGCACAAGATCGAACCCATCGTCGCGCAGCCTGCCTCTCCCTAGCCCGCAGCTCTTACAGCGGGCCAGGACCGGGGGCGGTCGTGCTAGTAGGTGGAGTCGTTGCAGGATTTGCACCGGAATTTCCGGCAGGAGATGCACTACCAGATCGAGGCCCGCGCCTGTCTCCGCTACTGAACAGTCCGTCCAGGTTAAGGGCTGCGGCGCTATCAGGATGGACTGGATCGAAGTCGCTAAAGTCGTTCACGATAAATTTAGCGAGATCCAGCTTGTTTTGCTTGATCCCCATCACGATGCACTTGGCGAACTCGTAGCCTCCGTAAGCTGTCGAGTGGGTTCCATCAGCCAGTATCTTCGGCGCATCGGCACCGGCGTTTTCATAGAAGGCGATGCTCATGTTATATAAGTCGATGAGCGGCACATGTTCTTCCCTGGCGACCTCACGCATCGCCTCCGGATACCCACCATGGCCGTGCGTGGGAGCGCCGGTTCCGCGAACACCACGATCCATTGCTGTCACCAGTACCGGTGTCGCGCCGCGTAAGCGGGCCTCGGCGATATACACCTTCAGGTAGGCCTTGTAGGTGGTCTCCGGCTCCACATAGGTCTGCGGCCACGCCATCTTGGAGTCGTTGTGCGTGAACTGCATAAAGAGGTAATCGCCCTGCTTCATCTGGCTCAGCATCTTGTCCAGACGCAGAGCATTGGCAAATGACTTCAGCGTCTCGCCCGACTGGCCGTTGTTCGCAACCGCAACACCCGGCTTGAAGAATACTGGGAGCAACTGTCCCCAACTGACGTCGCCGCCGCCGTCACGGTCCGTCACGGTCGAATCGCCGGCGATAAAAATAGTAGGAGCCGTCGGCGCTGACGTAATTTCAATGGAGCGCAGCGCCGCATGGGGGCTAATCGCCTCAACGGTCAACTTGTTATCCCAATCGCGCGTGTTGCCGCCGTCGAACTGGTCCAGGCTCACCTCTTCACGCCCGGTGGCATTGGTCGGCAGCTTGGGCAGTTGCGGTGAGCGGACATTGGTAGTGAAGGTGCGTTCCTCAACCTTGCCCGCAGGAACCTCCACACGTTCCAGCATCAAGCGGCCAGATTCCGCCTCGAAAGTAGTGGTGGTAGCAACGGCTGAGTCGCCAAACGTGACCGTCACATTGAAATTACCCTCCGGCACGTTGGCGGAGAACAGGAGCGGCTTATCACTCGTCGTGGTGTTGCCGTTGTCGCCGCTAGCAACCGTTGCGCCGGGCTCATAGCCATAGCCTGCATCCTCTGAGTACAGCGCTCCCGGCGCTACGCGAGTGTACCCCGACCGCGGAGTCCCGGCGCTGAAGTCAAACTTCAAGTCGATCGGTGCGGCCAGGGCCTGTGTGAGCGACGGCTTCACGTCGCTAGAGGGCGCTGACTGTGCCCGTGTAACGCCTGGTGCGGCCAAGCAAATCATGGCAGTTGATAGGAGAGCAGAAAGACTACCTATGGTTTTCATGGACTGGCTTTTTCCTTGGATAATAGATGTAGCAGCAGCTTGAATTCGCATCGGTTTCCCGGCGGCTAAGTTTAGCCCACGAGACTGGCTCGCGTCACATCATAGCGTCCAACGCGAGACTTCATCCATGGCTGGAAAGCTATCAAGCAAGAGGGCGAGTTAGATCTGGTCGTTATGGGAAGATGAGAACTCGTACCCTTTGCGTGCGAGACGTAAACAACTCATTCGGCCAGCATTACCGACGGACTTGGCGACGAGAAGACAGGCGCAAGAGCACGACGCCGTGAGTGGGAACAATAACCGAGAAGGAGCCTCTTTGTATCCCAAGATCCTTCTGGCTCCACACGTCCCGTACTCGAACCGGCCCAGCGAGGCCAACCTCCCTGAAGCGGAACCCTACAGGATAGGTCGTGGCGGGCCCGCGGTTGAAGATTCCCACCGCGCGATCGCCGCCGGCGAGTGGACGCATCCAGACTTCAATGGGGCCGACCGCCGATACACGATCACCTTGTCTGCCCAGACTGTCCTGATCGATGGCGATGGCATCGCGGTTCATCAGGATGCTCCGAGTGATGTCGTCCATCTTGGTGAGGTCATTACCGGCTAGCAGCGGAGCTGCGAGCAGAGACCACAGGCTCATCTGGGTACGGTATGCGTCTGGTGTCATGCCGCCGTTGCCGATCTCCAGCATGTCCGGATCGTTCCAATGTCCCTTGGTCGCATACTTCGCCAGGCCCGCCTGCGAGAATCCGATCACGGACATCCGATCATAGGTGTCATTCACATCGCCGGTCGTGCGCCAGAGGTTCGCGCCCGCGCCCGGCCCCCAAACCCAGACCGAATCCCAACCGTACTCACAAAAGCTGTAGACGATGGGGCGATGCGTCTGGAGCAGCGCCTGGTGCATCTTCTCGTACGCATCGCGCATGATCTTTGACGCGATGGTGGGATCGCCATTCGACTGATCGCGCATCACATCACGCAGGCCACAGAGGTCATACTTGAGATAATCGATGCCCCATGCAGCGTAGGTGTCGGCATCCTGCTGCTCATGGCCATAGCTGCCTTCGAACTTCGCGCATGTCTTCGGTCCGGGAGAGGAGTAGAGACCAAGCTTGAGTCCCTTCGAGTGAACATAATCGGCGAGCGCCTTCATGTCAGGAAACTTGCTGTTGGGATGAATGACTCCCTGCGCATCGCGCTCGCCCTCCCATGCATCGTCGATATTTACATATACATAGCCCTCATCACGCATACCGCTGGAGACCATGGCATCGGCCGCCGCTCGCACAACAGAGTCGTCGGTATTGCGCTTGAAGTGGTTCCAACTATTCCAACCCATGGGCGGCGTATTCGCCACCGGAACTGACTGGGCACACAAGGGCAACCACAAGACGCTCAGGCTGAGAAGAAGAAGCTGACGGGTACAGCGCATGAACAGGGGCCTCCGAATCAGCTCAACTCGTTGGGGCAACGCTACCATTGCGAGATCGCAATGTCTAGCACGCCTCCTTCTTAGGTCGATACAAATGGAGAACTACAATCCGGCGATTCTTGACTTCGTTGTTCTCATACCGATACGGTTAGCGCTGCTTAAGCAGCGCGGAGATCCAATAGGACTGCAAGGAAGCCACGCAGTACAAGCAATACCAGGAGATACATTGAAGATCATTGCAGTCCTCGTTTTCATTTTGTCCATGCTGGCAAATCGAAGCACTGTCGCGCAACAAGCATCTTTCGTCCCAGCCACATCGCCATCAGTCCCGTCCAGTCTCCGGTCGGGATTTGCGAATCCTCCGGACGCAGGGAAGCTGCGTTGTTACTGGTGGTGGCTGAACGGATACACGACAGAAGACACCATCACACATGATCTAACGGAGATGAAGTCCAAGGGCTTTGTAGGCGCAATTCTGGTGGACGCCTACTCCGAGCACAGTGAGCCGGTGCCGGTTGGACCCGCGTATGGCAGCCCGGCTTTCATGAAGCTCTATTTGCACGCTCTGAAGGTCGCTGAAAGTCTGGGGATGCAGATCAGCCTTACCATCACCAGTGGCGGAAATGTGGGAATCCTTGGCGGTCCCGGTGTTGATGCGGATGATGCACTGAAACTCCTGACGTACTCGCGGACTGAGTTCACAGGCGGAACTGAACAAGAGGTGCAAACTTCCGCACCCGAAGCCTTCGGGAGCTACTATCGGCAGATTGCCGTATTGGCTTATCCGCTGAAGCATGGTGCGCCGTTGCCGGGGGAGAGCGGCAGCGCGCGGAACGCCATCCCAGCACTGAATGCCAGAAGCGACCACGACCAGACTGGCGACTCGATGCCAGACCCTGCGATTGCCTTTCGTGACGCGCCATCCGTGACTGGCGAACAGGATACAGAACTGAATCAAATCGTCGACCTGAGTAAGCAGGTGGACGGTAGCGGCAAACTGCATTGGAACTTCCCTTCCGGTCAGTGGGAGGTGCTACGCATCGGCTACACCGTCTCTTCCTGGACGACCACCAACCAGGAGGGCACCGGCTACGCCGTCGATGCGATGAGCGCCGAAGCCTTCAATCATTACTGGGGGCGAGTCGTGGAGCCAATTCTCTCCGCCAGCAAACCCTACCTCGGCAAGAGTCTGCGATATCTTGTAACCGATAGCTGGGAGGCAAACAGCGCCAACTGGACGAAGGACTTTCGCGCGGAGTTCATTCGGCGCAGAGGCTACGACCCCGTCCCTTATCTTCCGGTCATCGCAGGTCGCATCGTGGACAGCCGCGAAGTGAGTGACAACTTTCTGGACGATCTGCGGCGTACGGTCGCCGATCTGATCAACGAAAACTACTTCGACCTCTTCGCCAAACATGCGGCCGCCTATGGGCTGGGTATCCATCCCGAATCCGGCGGCCCTCATGGAGCGCCCGTCGACAGCCTCGAGACTTTTCGCCGCTCGGCCTTCCCGCAGACGGAATTCTGGACCGCCTCCCCAGAACATCGCACCGCAGATTGGCAGCGCTTCTTCGTGAAGGAGGGATCGAGCGCGGCGCACATCTACGGCAAGCACTTTGTTGCCGCCGAGTCCTTCAGCCGCATGGGTCCTCCCTGGGCGGTCTCGCCGGGGCTCAATATAAAGCCGACCTTCGATCATGCACTCACCGAAGGACTCAACCTGGTCTTCTGGCATGAGTTCACGTCCTCACCGGTGAGCTTCGGCAAGCCCGGAATTGAGTACTTCGCCGACACACACATCAATCCCAATGCAACGTGGTGGAACCAGGCCGGCCAGATCCTGTCGTCGATGAACCGCTCGCTCTTTCTCATGCAGCAGGGGCAGCCGGTAGAAGACCTGCTGTACTACTACGGCGACTCAGTCCCCAACTTTGCGAGGCTCAAGGAAGACGACCCAGCCCACGTGCTGCCCGGCTTCGATTACGACGTGACAGACGAGGACGCGCTACTGCATCGCATGATCTACTCCGGCGGCGATCTGCACACGCCTGAGGGAATTCACTATCGTGCGCTGGCCATACCTTCCGAGCCGTGGCTCGCCTTACCTGACCTCGTCTGGATGGAGAAGTATGTGCGTGCAGGCGGAACCTTAATCGGTCGCAAGCCGGCGAAGCCTGTCGGAATCGTTTCACAATCCAACTTAGCGGAGTTCACTCGCATTGCCTCTGCAATGTGGGGCAGTTGTGATGCTGCATCAAGAGCCGGCTCTGTGCCTTACGGGAGAGGCACCATCTACTGCACCTCCAACTCCCATCAGGCGCTTGCGGCGATGCACATCGTCCCTGACCTGGCATGGAGCGGCGGTGACGACACGAGCTTCGACTTTGCGCATCGCCGCTCCGGTTATACGGACATCTACTTCGTGCGCAATGTGAACGACGCCACCGTAAAGGCCACGCTGCACTTCCGCGTGAAGGGGCGTACTCCTGAGCTATGGGACAGCGAAGATGGCAAAGCGAGGCCGGTACCCGCGTTCCGCGAACTGGGCGAGCAGACATCCATTCCGCTAACCTTCCCACCCCATGGTTCTGCATTTGTATTGTTTGAGCACCTGAGCGGCCTGCACGCTGTAAGCATTCAAGAAGATGGGCAGGAGGTTTTTCCATCTATCTCCGCAGGAATGGAAACATATGGCACGACGGAATCCGCTTTCTACACCACAAACCCGGGCAGCTATGAGATAGAGCTCTCCAACGGACAAGATAGAAAAGTAACGATGGCTCCGCCGCAAGCGCAACCAGAACTGACCGGAGCCTGGACCGTTACCTTTCCGGATGGACGAGGAGCGCCGACTTCGCTGGCCATGGACACCCTGGAATCGTGGACGAAGTCACCCGTTGCAGGTGTGCGCTACTTCTCAGGAACGGCCACCTATCACAGGACCATCGAGGTCCCAGCTCAGCTCATGCATGGGCAACACGAGATCTGGATGAATCTTGGCGACGCGCGCGAAGTCGCCAGCGTCGCGATTAATGGCAAGCCGGTCAGGACGCTCTGGCACCCCCCGTTCATGGTGCGGATCGATCCTGATCTGCATGAAGGCACAAACACCGTTGCTATCCAAGTCACGAACCTGTGGCCCAACCGCATCATTGGCGATCTCCAACCCTTGGAGAAGGTGAAATATACGCAGACGAATATCCGCGTCTACACGAAGGATTCACCGCTGCTTCCCTCGGGTCTTCTCACTCCCGTTGAGCTTTATGCGACAGAGGGCGCAAAGATCGAGTAGCCGCTCGCATCAGAGATCTTGAGTATTCAGCGGTCGCTTGATGCTGCAGCATGAGGCGGTGCACGGATTTACGGTGTGACATACCGTAAATTAACTTGCCGGTGCATATGGTCAACACCCAGACTTCTTTGGGTCTCTCGATCATGCTTTCTTCCTAGGGTTACTCTCGGTTACCTAATGCTGTTCCATGAGGAGTCAACAAAGATGCAGCACAAGACCATCGGAGAGCAACGCCGCCAACTGCTCAAATGGACCGCAGCGGGTGTCGTGGCAACCGGCGCCAATGCCATCTTCCCGAGACTCTCAGCACAGACGACCCCACCTCCGGCTTCTGAACCGATCGACTGGTCACTACGGCTCATTGATTCGACCCTTAAGCGCAAGCCCGATCCGACGAAATTTGGTGTGTGGGGCTATCCGCAGGGTCTTTATCTCTTCGGTCAATACCTTGTCTACCGTCGAACAGGAGAGCAGGCTTTGCTGAACTATATCTCGGCTTACGTTGACACGCATGTCTTCGAGTCCGGAGAGCTTGACATTCCCATTGAAGCCCTGGATAACGTGCTGGCCGCCAATCTTCTGATGCCTCTCTACGAAGAGACTGGAAACCCGCGCTACAAGCTGGCCGCCGACAAGTTCCGCCATCGCTTTGATACCTACCCGCGAACGACCGATGGAGGGTTCTGGCACGGCAACAGGACCGAGCGCGCATCACAGCTTTGGCTGGATGGGAACTACATGGCCATACCGTTTCTGCTTCGCTACGGTCGAACCTTCGGGGACTCTAAGTATTGCAACGAGGAAGCAGTGCGCCAACTGCTCGTCTATCACGAGCACTTGACGTCCGACCGCCACGGGCTTCTCTATCACGCGTTCGACGAGAGCGGAAAGGCATCCTGGGCAGACCCAGTTACGCATCACTCCGCTCATTTCTGGTGTCGCGCCATCGGCTGGTATGGCATGACGCTCGTAGACACGCTGGACGTGCTGCCCCACGATCACGAAGGTCGCGCAGAACTGATCACCATATTGCAGGAACTGATCGCCGGCCTCGCGCTCTACCAGGATAGGCCGACAGGGCTCTGGTATCAGATCGTGGACCAACCAGAGCTTGAAGGAAACTGGACAGAGACCTCCAGCTCAAGCATGTTCACCTACATTATCGACGTCGCAATAAAGCGTGGATATGTTGCCCGGAGCTATAGAGCAGCGGCGCAACACGGTTACAAAGGTGTGATGAGTCGTCTCTCCGTAGGAGAGGATGGACTGACCAATTTGACCGAAATCTGTACGGGGACGAACGTTGGCGATCTCGCGTGGTACCTCGCCCGGCCTCGGATGGCGAATGATCTACACGGACTGGGTGCGTTTCTGCTCATGAATGAGGAGTGGAACACATCGGTCTCCTCCATGAAATTCCACGCGTAACATCCAACACACCGTAACGGTCGCGCATTTTCCTGTCAAAGGAACACCATGGTTCATAGAGGCGCCGCCCTGAATTGTTCATCCCTGACTTTCTTCATCCATTCAGCTCGGCCAGTTCCGTTACCGGACTTATGGAAGCTCTGCCTTCGAGGAGCGCTTACCTTCCTGCTCATACCCGGGACTCCATGTCTGGCTCAGCGGCCACATCAGAGGATCAAAGTGAACATCCAGTATGAAGATTCCATTTCAAACGTGCGTTATCCCGAGCTGCTGTACTGGTTCGTTACGCCCGAGACGCTGGCGCCACAGCGCTACAGCCGCGACATCGAACATATTGCGCATGACACTGTCTTCGACTTTCCCTTCCTGACAGCGCGCAATGGAGTGAACTTCTTTAACAGCCCCAATGCACATGATGCCATCGCGGGCATTGTTCGAGAGGGTCATCAGAGCGGTCTGCGCATCGGGGCCACGTTGCAGATTCAGGATATCGACTCCATGCGCCATTTCTCCTATGACGATGACCAGACCCTCGTGGGCGAAGGTGAAACGACGCTCGACTCAAACGGCCTAGGTTCGGCGAGTTCCACGGTCACGCTGCGCTCCTCGGCCGCGCTTAAGACTGAGCTGTTGCGCGTCTATGCCTTTCACAAGACCGCCGATGGTGAGTACGATCCCGCCACCCTGACCGACGTCACGGCACAGGCCACCAGCGAGGGCCCGAAGCCAGGAACAATCACCGTCAAGCTCGATCTGGGACCGCGCTTCGCAGGCGATACCGTCTTTGTGCTCGCGACTTCCTGGTTTAACTCGCTCGATCGATTCAGTCCGGCCTTCACCGACTGGGTGCATCAAGCGATCGATCAGTACCATGACGTTCCGCTCGATGGGACCTCACTGGATGAGTTCGGCTATACGAGGGTTCCAATGAACCCCACAACACTCTTCAATGGCCACTTCGCGGGGCGTGCATTCAGTTCCCAGTTCGAAAAGACGACGGGGCTGAAACTGACCGACACGCTCTTCGCGACTCGCTACGCTCCCGCGGGGCATCCCGAGGTCCGCATACGCGCGATCGATGAATACTGGGATTTCCAACGCAAGGCGCCGCTACAGATTGAGCAGGAATTCTTTGACTACTCGCGCCAGGTCTTCGGGGACAAGAACTTTGCCGGCATTCACAACACCTTCCACAACCACCTGACCAACGACGAGGTGTGGGCTACTGGATTGAACTGGTGGACGATCCCGCGCCAATTTGGCATGAGCGATGAAGATCTGTCCCTGCCGTTACGCATGGGCTTGCTGGTATCGCATCCCGGGAACATCATGTACGACCAGTTCTACGGCTGGGACATCCATCGCTTTGCCACCAAGGCGCTGAACGATGCCCGCTTTGATGCTCGCCTCCACTACCACGGTTACAACGACACGGGGCGATGGGGCACCGATCTATCGATGCAGCCGTTTCTCTCAAGTCAGAACCCTGTCGAACGAAAGATTCGACTCTTAAATCACTTCGATCCAGCTGCACCAAAGTTGCCACTTCTGATCGTCTTCGGAATGCCGGCACTGCTGAACTGGTATCCCGACCACGATGCGCGCAACCTATTCGACATCAATGGCTCGCTGCATATCGAAGAGCAGGCCATCGCTGTGTGGGACGCAGGCTATCGTTGTGCCGTGGTTCCGAGTGACTTGATCGACAATGGCTCCCTGAAACTCGATGCACAAAACCGGCCAGTCCTGAACGGTCACACGTTCCAGGCAATTCTTTACCTCTATCCGCAGTATGCCAAGCGAACAACACTCACCTTTCTGGACCAGTACACGCGCCGCGGTGGAGCCCTCATGCTGGAAGGCGATGCTACGCGCGACTTCGAAGGCCAATCGGTAGACGGTATCTTCTCTGCGATCGCGTCGCGTGCACGGGTTCGTGGCTTTAGTGTGGAGCAGATACCGAAGCTGCACATCGAGCAATCTCCCCTCCTGGCCAACGGCGGTGAGCTCGAAGATGGAAGCGTCATACTTACCGACCTCCCTTCCATCGAAAGCAATCAGCCAAAGCCGTTTTCAGTGGAGGTGAGCGGGCATCGCTTCAATGGAGCGTATGTCGGAGTCTTCGCACTCAAGGCTGCCGCCGACGGAAGTATTGAGAAGCTGGCATGTGGTGGCTGCACCACTCTCAGCGCCGATGGATACCAGATCCTGCGCGTGCGCCACGCCGCCGACTTGGTCTTGACCCGAGATAAGGTCGGGAAGTACTCGGCGATTATCGAAGGGCCGCTGGGTGGCAACTCCATTGCTCTGCATCCTTGACTCGCTCGACCCCAGCGGCCACGTCACCTGGGCCGCCGGCTGCTACGGTCTGAGCTACTTGGCCAAGCTGTCTTCTGCCAAATTCTCCAGTGGAGCGACCGCATGTATGACCCACATTCTCACGCCGCCGGGTTTGCTTGTGGATCATAGATGTCCCAGTCAACTCCTTCAGGCCTGATTTCAAAGGAGAAAGCCAGGCGAAATGTTTCATCGCAACGACGGCACAAGTTGCTCTCTATCAGCCACATAGGGGGCGTTACTGTATGCCTACAGTAAATTCACTTGCCACCTATATCGTGCAGGAATTTGACTTCACAAACTTCAGAGAAGCCATTTCACCGGTTCCCTGGGAAGATTGGAGCCGTATTGCGAAATTCGACGAGCAGGTTTGTGCACGAGTTGCTTCGGAGATCGCCTCTCAGCCAATCGCAGCGGCTCCTTGCAGGACGGCGAATCCGGGCCGATATCTGGGTCGAACTGAAATCCGGCTAGATCCCTGCCCTTTCGAATCTGAGGCACAAGACAGATCACAAACACACGATTTATACCAGCGAGACAGAGACGCCCACTACAACACTTATCGGAGGCAATTCCAATGCAGCTTGCAAGTTCAAGTATCAAATCTTTTCGGCCCCGCCCTGCGGCCCGGCTCATGGTCAGGTGCGTGGCTGGATTGAGCCTGGCTCTTGCCTGGATTGTTCTCCCGGTCCAGATGGTTCCACTCCATGCTCAGACGGTATCCGGCACAGTAACAGGCACCATCACCGACCCCAGTGGCGCAATCGTCAAGGGGGTTTCGGTCAAGGTCAAGAATGCCGACACTGGTGAAATCCGCTTCGGCACAACGAACAATGCTGGATTCTTTTCGATTCCCGCGTTGCCGCCCGGACCTTATATGGTCGACGCCCAGGTAACCGGCTTTGAAGAGGTGACCTCCACTGTCACCGTGTCAGTAGGTCAGACCCTGAACATTAACTTCCATCTACAGGTAGGATCTGCCAGCGAAAAAGTTGACGTCTTCTCTGGTGGATCTCTTGGTCTTCAGACAGAAAGCCACGAGCTCAGCGACGTAATGAATGCGGAGACGCTCGAAGACTCTCCGGCCAATGCGGGATATCGCGGGGATACCTTTTACGCGCAGACAACCGAGGTCGGCGTACAAGCGGGATCGGCATTGGGCGACAGTAATATCGGCTCCAATGTGTCCCAGTACAACGCACAGAGCAACACCCTGCTCGTTGGCGGAGCAGGCTTCTGGTCCGCCAGCTATCTGGAGGATGGTGTGGTCGACATGAGCTACTTCGACCAGCAGGCGACAGTACAGCCACCGCCGGAAGCTGTCCAGGAGACCGAAGTCATTCGTAACAGTGCGAATGCCCGCTACGATGGATCCAATGTCGTGAACGTGTTGACGAAGAACGGCACCGAGCAGTTCCACGGCAGAATCTACGACTATGTCGAAAATAACGTCTTCAATGCGCGCTCGAAAAACAGCACAAGTTCGCCCACAGTGACGCGTTACAACAAGTTCGGCGCCAATGCCGGATGGTATGCTCCGTGGACCCACAAGAAACTATTCTTCTTCGTTGACTACCAGGGATTCCGCGACCAGACGAGTACAACGCTGAACGATTGCTTGCCAACGGCAGCCGAGCGTGCGGGTGACTTCAGCGGCGATACGGCAGGAGCCCCCTGTGCACAGAACCTGCCAAAAGTCCCGATCATCTATGACCCCACAAGCTTCAATGCCACGGCAACCCCGAACGGAGGGCCGACCGCACTGAAGCAGTTCAGCTACAACGGCGTGGCCAATGTCATCCCCCCCTCGATGATCAGTCCCCTGGCAACGGCTTACCTGAACCTGATATACCCGCTGCCCAATAACCTGAGCACGATCGCCACTGACAACTATGCTTCGACGCATGCCCGCACAAAGTTCGTCCATGACGACTACCTGTTTCGCGTCGACTACAACATCAGTGACAAGGACCACATCTATGGTGCCTACAACGCGAATGATCCTGACATCATCCGGCCCGAGTTTGTAGACGACTGTATCTGCAAGGAAGACAACCAGCTCTTTGGTAAGGACTTCTACGTAGAAGAGAGCCACGTTATTACTTCCAACCTTGTGAACACAGGCCGCGTCGGTTTCAGCCGGTCGTTTACGGGGCAGCAGTTCGGTCAGATCTCCAATGGAACGAACTACTTCGCACAATTTGGGTTGACGGGCTTGAATCCGCCGCCTCCGGTCTGGGGCTTGCCGGGGTTCAACCCCAGTGGCTACTCCGGACCCAGCGGAAGCCCGCTTTCGGCCAAGCAAAATATGTTTGAGTACAGTGATGAGTTCAATTGGAATAAAGGAAAGCACTCCTTCTTCTTCGGTGGAGAGTTCGACCTGATCGATTACAATGCGGTTTGGTACACGGGACAGCCGAACGGCGGCCTGAGCGCCAACGGGCAGTACACCTACAATGGCAACGCAGCCGGTGTTGCCTATGCATCGACCAAGCCAGCATGGCAAAACCCCGGACAGTGGGTCGCGACCGGCACCCTTCCGTTCGGCAACCAGTTGGCGGACTACCTGCTGGGCGACTACAGCTCCACCAGCGCGACGGCCGGCAGCCAGGTCGGGTACTTCCACCAGAACAACATCATGCCGTACTTCCAGGATGACTGGAAGATCACCAAGAAACTCACGTTGAATCTTGGGCTGCGCTATGACAAGTTCTCCACCCCCGTGGAAAAGTTTGGCCACGCGGGCTATCTAAACCCATCCACCGGAAAGTTCACCGAGGCGCCGTACAACTCCAACAAGTACAACTTCAGCCCTCGCATCGGTGGCGCCTACTCGCTCAACGACCGGACTGTGATCCACGGTGGTGGCGGCATCTACTACTACCAGTACTCCTACTACGATCTGGTCGACTATACATTCGACCCGCTCTTCAACACCGCGCTCACCAGCGTCCAGTCCGGCATCAATCCGGTCATTTGGCCTGCAACTTCGGCAGCAGCAAATCCGAATACCGGCGCTGCTCCTGGCAAGCAGGAGTTCTTTACGCTGGCAAACGCAGAGTCGGTATGGGCTGCGATGCCTCCGGCGACCGGCGTATTTGCACCGGGCGGTAGCACCTTCGCCCAGTCGATGCCTACCAGCTACTCTGAGCAGTGGAACCTTGCCGTGCAGAGAACCATTGGTAACGATTGGATTGCGATGGTGGACTACATCGGCAGTTCTACCCATCACATCTTCAACTACGGAAACATCAACCTCGCTTCGCTGCCCACTGCGGCGGACATCAACCCGAGCAGCACAGCGGACATCAACTCTCGGAGACCATACCAGAGCGTGCAGGGGGGCATCGAGCAATACAATAAGCGCGGATCCTCGCATTACAACGGCCTGGAGATGCAACTCAAGAAGCGCTTTGTTAATGGTCTAGAGTTCAACACGAACTTCGTATGGCAGAAGTCCATGGACTTTCAGGACTCCGACCACAAGGCTACCGGTCAGGCGGGCGCAATCCCGCAGGTGGACTACGGTCTATCGGACTTCAACCAACAGTACGTATACAAAGTGTCTGGCATCTACGAGCTCCCCATTGGCAAGGGCAAGCGCTTCTTGCACGGCGGCAACTGGTTTGAAAACCAGCTCGGCGGATGGAGGATCAGTGGCTTCCTCACGGTCGAGGCTGGTATGCCGTTCAACGCTGCCGGCAATGACAACTCCAACACCGGCGGCGGCATTCAGATGCGCGGACAGGAGTCCTGCAACCCGAACTCCGGACCCAAGACAGTGGCTCAGTACTTCAACACATCTTGCTTCGCACAACCTGCGACCAATACGTTTGCCAATGAGCAGCGTAACGATATCATCGGGCCGCGCAACACCAACCTGGACCTCTCCGCATTCAAAGAGCTTGCCATCTATGATCGCCTGAAGCTCCAGTTCCGCACGGATGCCTTCAGCGCCCTCAACCATCCACTGCCTCAACAACCGCAGAACACGATCAGCAGCTCCACCTTCGGCCAGATTACCGGCTGGGGAGGAGCAAGGACTCTTCAACTCAGCGCGAAGATCCTCTGGTAGTCAATCTGTAACTTTGATTAGGGGTGCTGGCCAATGGCTCTACGCACATGGCCAGCACCCCATTTTGTACTTTGAAGGTGCCAACAGATCGCGTGGGACCACCCTTCAAGAGGAGAGCTGCCAGCATGAAGGATATCTCGACGCGACATCCGCAACGACGTCCGAAGAGCCTGACGCTTCTCGCGGCCCTCGGATGTGTGTCTGCCTCAATGATTGCGGGCCAAAGCAGCCAACACTTGAAGAAGACGCCGATGCAGTATGCCAATGGGCTGGTCGGAACGGCGCCTCTCGACGACCAGAGACTCATCGGTAATGCGCCACCGCCCGGTGAGCTTCTCTACTCGGGACTTACATCCCCGGGAGCAACGTTGCCCCACGGTCCTACGGACCTGGCTCCCATCAACAAAAATCTCGACCTCGCTTTCCCCGCCGGAGTTGCGGACTCTTATTTCTATCCCAGCCGTTCGATGGTCGGCTTCTCGACTGGAGAGCCGGGTGGCCCCAGTATCATGCCGGTCGTCGGGGATTGGACGGTTCCGCCCGAACGCACGGTGTCCGTCTATGACAAGACGACGGAACAGTCGTCGCCCGGATACTACTCGGTCTATCTTGAAGATTTTCACACCAGAGTAGAGGCGACTGCCGCTACTTGGTACGGCATCTACCGTTTCACCTTCCCGGGGACAACAGGCGCACACATCCTGATCGATCTCGGCCGCCTTGGCGGCGATGCGGAGATCGTAGATAACAACACAGTGCGCGGAAGGATCCTGCGCGGCAGACCGGGACGGTCCTCTCCGATGTACTTCGTAGCGGAGTTCTCCAGGCGCTTCCAGACCTTTGGCACATTCCGGCAGATTCCCCCGGATGGCAAATCCCTCAACACCGGAGCGTTGCTGGGGAACAAAGATGTGATGCCGGACACGCGTGTCGTCTCCGGACCATTCGCCGGGACCTATCTGAACTTCTCCACGACAGCGGGAGAGCAGGTGCTGGCCCGTGTTGCGTACGGTCAAAGCTATGCTATGGCGGAGCAAAGACTTCAGCCCGGCTCGGCGGATTGGAGCTTCGACCGGACGCGAACGCTTGCAGAGAAAGAATGGCAGCAGAAGCTGGGCTCCATTGAAGTGGAGGGAGGAACGGAGAAGGAGAAGATGCTCTTCTACTCCTGCCTGCTTCACTCCTTCGCCAGCCCCCGTTTAGTGGCGCGTAAGGGTGAGCAGTTCATCGGACTCGACGGGAAGGTCCGAACGGCAGACTATGATCGTTACGGCCCGGTGCCGTACTGGGATACCGGTCGCAACCAGGTAGTCCTGCTGAGCCTGTTGGAGCCTGAGGTGAAGCTCGACATTCTTCGCTCCCAACTGGATATGGCCAAGGAATCGGGCTACATGGGAACCTCGTTTCACGGAGACCATGCGGTCCTGATGTATCTGGGTGATTGGCAGCGTGGAATGAACTTCGATTGGAGCGGCGTTTACGATTACCTGCGCAAGAATGCGATGGACCCAAATGGGCCGCGGCACTATCTCGCTGAGTACATCAAGCAAGGATGGATCTCCGACATCATCCCACCCGGCGATCCGAGTCCGCCCTATGCCGGCGGGAAAGCCGGCGCGGCCACAACATTGGAATATAGCTGGGACGACTACGCTATGGCCCTCTTCGCGAAGAAGCTCGGCAAGGAAGATGACTACCGGATGTTCCTGCAGCGCGCGCACAACTATCAAAATGTCTTTGACCGTTCCACAGGGTTCATGCGCGGCAGAACTGCAGCCGGAAGTTGGATCTCTCCATTCGACCATCGAGAGCCTTACTACAACTTCATGATGAAGGAAGCATCGGGCTGGTCAACGCTATGGCTCGTGCCGCACGATGTTCAGGGACTGATCAACTTGCTCGGAGGGCGAGAGACGTTCGCAGCAAAGTTGGATGAGTTCTTCAACACTCCCTACAACCCAAAGGGAATCTGCCGGGATTGCACCGGCATGATCGGGCAGTACGTGCAGGGCAACCAGCCCGATCAACAGACCGCCTACTACTATGACTGGGCAGGACAACCGTGGAAGACACAGAAGCTGACGCGCGAGATCCTCAGCCGCATGTACGGCAGCGACAAGTACGGTCTGGCGTTTCCCGGAATGGACGATCAAGGCTCAATGTCATCCTGGTACGTCTTCAGCGCAATGGGCTTCTATCCGGTTGATCCTTCCAGTCCCAATTACATCCTGGGCAGTCCCATCTTTCGTCACGTGACGATTCATATGGGCAACGGCAGGGAATTCCAAATTGTCGCCCACAATA
>Ga0302279_10000637_pt1 | contig 51648 bp, 36 predicted proteins | sample III_Bog_N3_3_FD_194541 | JGI IMG/M metagenome (GOLD analysis project Ga0302279, IMG submission 194541) | Peat permafrost microbial communities from Stordalen Mire near Abisko, Sweden - III_Bog_N3_3 | ecosystem: Environmental > Terrestrial > Soil > Wetlands > Peat | place: Sweden: Abisko... | reverse complement strand
GGTTGGACCCCGCGGGCCTGACGAGCTGAAAGGACTTCTCACCATCCACGAGCGGGGCGTCGACCCATCGGCGCAGCTGCGAGGTGTCCGTGTTCGTCGTCGACGCGGGGTGCACGATGCCCTTGGCCTCGTTGCGCGGATCGGCCCACAACGTCACGTCCCAGCCGCCCGCCGCGATGATGAAGACGAAGAACTCCGTCTCGCTCGCCTTGGCGACGTCCGCGAGCGATTGCCTCGACGGCAAGCCCACCGCCGCGAGCCCGAGTCCTCCCGACAGCACCTTCAAGAACGTTCGTCGTGTCGTCATGGTGCGTGCCTCAGTAGAGGTGAAACTCAGGGTGACGGACAAGGCCGTAACAGACGCCCGCCCACCCGGCCTCGTCGGGGGTGAACCGAGACTTCGGCGACGTCTTGGCGTGCTCGCTCACGAGATCGCGATAGAGCTGAAAGAAGCGTGCGGTGCGCTGCGGAGGCGCGAGCGCGGCGGGGTACCCGAGGAAGGTGCGATGGAGGACGTCGAAGCGCGGACCGAACGCCTTGGCGTCGACTGTGCCCTTTGGCAGGTCGAAGGCGAAGATGAGCCGGTCTTGCACCGGCAGCGGGGCCTTGCCCTTGAGATCGTGCTCGAGCGCGCGATCGCAGAGCGCGATACCGAGGCGCTCGAAAGCCGCGACCATCAGCGCGTTGGTCTGCGTTTGTCTTGGGATGTCGAAGCGGTAGTCCGGGAAGCCGAGCGCGGACACGTAGTCGTCCCACGAATCGAACACGCTGCCGCCGTCGCCCGCCTTGGCTCGCTTCTGCGCGTCGACCGGCAGGAGCCCGCCGAAGAGCTGCAGGTAGGTGCGCATGTAGACCTCGGGGGGAACCATGCGCAGGTTCTCCTTGCGCGCCGTGTCCTCGGCGGCGACGCCGTTCGCCACGAGAGGCAACGGCGCGGACGGCGGGACCATCTCGGGCGGCCTCCCGCACGACGTCAGCCCGAGGAGCAGCACCGCTGCACCAGCATACGCGCGCGTCACGGCGCCCCCCGCCAGGTGGTCGAGCTCATGTTGTTCGCCTTGCGGTACGAGTCCGATCGCACGATCCCCTTCACGAGGGTGCGCATCCGGTAGCCCGACTTGACGAAGTCGCTCGTCAGCCCCCGAACCAGCGTGTCGTCGTCCGGCGAGATCGGCCGGCCCAGGAACGACGAGGTGACCTGCTGCACCGCGCACTGTGCAAACTCGGGCGTCTGCGTGATGTCCCGGCCCGCGCCCGCCGGCGTCTCGTCGGCGTGGGCAGGCGACGAGTATGCGCTCCGCAGCATCGCGCCGTGGTCGTCGGCGAAGGCGACGTCGTAGAGGGCGTTGCACGGTCCGTTCAGGTGACCGTTTCGGTCCTTCTTGCAGGTCGGGTTTCGTGCAGGGAACTCGGCCTCGGGCAAGAAGACGAAGCTTGCCGGCTCGACGCGTGCAAAGTACGCCGCGAGCGGCTCGAGGGTCGCGTGGCACGTCGCGCAGCCGGGACGGATCGTCAGATTCGGCTCATCCGACGGCAAGAGCTCCGCCTTGTCGGAGATGAACGACTTGCACATGAACACGTTGTAGAGGACGGCGCCGCGCGCGCGCGCCGAGGCGTACTTCTGGAGGAACATGGGCGTCGTGAGCAAGCCTGCCGAGTGAGGGCCCCGGTCAGCGACCATCTTCCAGGTCCCCACGTCCGTCGGCTCGAGATCCGGGGGGACGTTCTTCGGGTCGAAGAGCGGCTCCATCTCCGTCTTCATGCCGAAGTTTGCCTCCGGCCCGCAGCAGTTGCCGCGCTGGACGATCCTGTAGAACTGAGAGAGCGGGCCGTTCACGAACGTCCGGTGCCCCGTGAGGATCTCGCGGAAGTCCCGATCCTCCTGGAAGAGATCGCCGAGGAGGCGCACCGCTTCGCGCGACCACCAGTACGGGAACCAGCGGGAGGCCGGCTGGCGCGCCTCGTCGAGGGGCATCCCCGGGCCGAGCGGCATGTGGTTCGGGTAGTAGAAGGCGGGTGAGTCGAAGTTGAAGCCCGTGCTCGGCTCGCATCGCTCGAGACCGACGCCGCACCCGCAGTCGACCGCGTAGTCGAGCCCCATGCGCGTGGCGCACTCGACGGCCTCACCCGCGTGCTCCATGGCGTACTTGCTGTCGACCGGCGCGGCCTTGAGTCGTCCGCCGGGAAACTTGGAGGGCGTGCCCGCGAGAGCCGGTGCTGCGGCGGCGGCCATCGATCCCATGGGAGCAGGCATCGCGGGTGCCCCGTTCGGGAGGGCATGTTGCGACGTGGAGCCCGGGGCAACCACCTTCGCGGGCGCGAGCGGCTTCCCACTGACCGGCGGCGCAGGAGCGCCCGGCTTGCCGTTCACGGGCAAAGCGGGTTTGCCCGGGCCCGGCTTGACGGCCGGCGCGGGCGCGCCGGGCGGCTTGCGCCCGCTCGCGTAGACATGACCCACGTCCATGCCTTGCGCCTCCTCCTTGCAGACCCTCACGGCCGTCGTCGGCTTGCCATCCGGCTCGCTAAGGAGTCCCTCCACGGGGCGGTACTCGGGGTCGGGGTTCGGCCATCCGGCGCCGTAGAGCTGGGAGGGAGTCCAGCTCTTGTAGTCCTTGTAGAGCCACCAGGGCTTCACGAGCATCGTGTACTGGTCGAGGAGCTTCTGCGGGACCTTCTTCGGCGTGCCCACCGCCTCGGCTCCAGGCCGGATGACGAGGCCCGTCTCATCCGGGGAGAGACAGAAGTCGGCGTCGGTGGCTTCGCGTGGGCGCCGCTGGCCGCCTCGGTAGAAGACGTACATCGGCTTCCCATCCGGTCCGGCAATCGAAGCCCTGAAGAGCTGGGCGGGCGGATCGGAGAAGGTGAGGTTGGGCTCGAGCCGCAGGAGGTCCATGTAGATGCGGGTCAGGCGCTCGACGTACCCCGGTCCTGTGACGTGGCCGTCGATCCAGTGGTCGAGGTTCCAGTCGGCTCGCTCGGTGGCCGCGATCTCCTCGCGCGTCGGGGCGCGTCCGGTCAGATCGATGGCGACGGTCCGGAAGTGCCGGTAGTCGTCGAGCGTGCGAGAGACGGTGGGAGGAGCGCTCGCGGCATCGAGCGCGAACACCGCGGGCACGAGCGCCACCAGGATGGAGAGGAGCGACAGGCGCGGAAGAGCGCGAGGGAGTCGAAGCACGGGAAGCATCTCCTGAGGAGCGACAGAAGCGGCAGGGACCAGGGAGCGATCTTACCTCGTGATGGTAGACGGACTGGCGCCCGGCCGTATGCAGTGTCTTGCTTCCGCGATCAGCGGCTCGCCGGGCGGCGCCTTGGCGCGTAGACTCCCCGAGGTGAGAAGACTCCATGCTGGGGGAAGCTTCCGGACGCGCGGGCTGGCCGTGGCGACCGTCGTGCTCGCGATCGCGTGCACGACGACGAGCGCGCCCGACAACGACGGCGGACCGCCCGCTCCGGTGTTCTGTCAGACCGACGCGCAGTGCCCGTCGGGGACCAACTGCACCTTCCCCATCGACGTCGGGTGCACCGCCCTCGGCGAGTGCCGGGACGTGTCGATGCTGGGTGACCCGGCGGACGGCGAGTGCACGCCCGCCGGCCCCGCCTGCGCGTGCAACGGGCAGACAATCCAGGTGCCGGCGTGCTGGGACTCCCTCGCGCCCGTCGCTGTGTTCAGCCTGGGTCCTTGCGGCGTCGGAGACGCCGGCGTCGGCGACGGCGCGACGAAGGACTGAGGCGCCCGGTGGAGAGCGCGTCGTCCCGCATGTTCCGTCGCGAAGCCTTGCTCGCGGCGCTCGTGCTTGCGCTCCCGCGCCGGGCGCGGGCGGATGTGCCTCCCGACAGCGTCGCGCAGTGCTTGGCCGGGATGGCCGGCGCGAGCGTGGCGCCGGCGCGCGACACGGCCGAATGGGCGTCGTACGCGCGGCGTGAGGACGAGCGGTGGGAGCACGAGGGCCCTCGGCTGCGCGCGATGCAAGAGTGGTCCGCCCGCGAGCTCGCGCCACTCTTGCCGCGCGAAAGGCCCGTCATCTACCCCTTCGCCGGACCCGACGCGCTCCACGCGCTCGCCCTCTTCGGAGACTCCCCCCGCCTGCTCCTCATCGGCCTCGAGCCCGTGGGAGACCTCCCGGACACGGCGACGATGGTCGCCCCGCGGTACTTCGCGCGCCTCGGCGACGCAATGGAAGACTTGCATCGCCTCACGTTCTTCCGCACGCACGCGCTCGCCTCCGACTTCGATCGCGCCGGCGTGCTTCCGGCGCTGCTCGCGACCGTCGCGCGGATGGGCGGCCTCGTCACGCGGGCGGAGCTCGTGACGAGGGGCGTCCGCATCGACTGGCAAGCGAAGGGGGTGGTCCGGCGGCTCGACTACCGGCAGGCAGATCTCGCCAACGCGGGGCTCGCGAGAGACCCGCAGCTCGTGGCGAGCATGCGCGCGCTAGGTCCCTGCGTCTCCTTCCTCAAGGCGGCGAGCTACCTGCTGGCCGAGCCGCGCTTCTCCTTCGTGCGAAGGATGATCCTGGAGGACAGCGACGTCGTGGTGCAGGACGACACGGGAATCCCCTTCCACGCGTTCGACGCGCGCTGGGCGCTGCGCTTCTTCGGTCGCTACGAGGCCCCGCTCTCGCCGTTTCAGGACCGCCTGCAACCCGACCTCCAGCGCGAGTTCGCCAGGCGCGCCCCGTCGCCCCTACCGTTCGGGATCGGCTACCACGTCGAGGCCAGGAGCTCGAACCTCCTCGTTGCCTCGAAGGTGCGCGGATGAACCGCCTCGTCCGCCCCGTCGTCACGAGGCGAGACGTGCTCGCGGGCCTCGCCGCGCTCGTCGTCACGCGAGCGCGGCTCGCGCGGGCCGACGCCGCGACGCAGGTGCTCGGGCGCTTCGGCACCACGTACCTGCACGACGCGGAGCACCGCCCGCGCGCCTTCAATGTCGAGCTCGCCGCGGATGCGATCGACGGTCGCGCCATCCTCCCGGGCGCAGTCTTCTCCTTCAACGCGGTCGTGGGCGAGCGAACGGCTGCGTTCGGGTTCGAGAAGAGCGTCGTTCTACGCAACAGGATGCTCGCCGAGGGGACGGGCGGGGGCACCTGCCAGGTCGCGTCGACCCTGCACGCGGCGGCCCTCCTTGCGGGCCTCACGGTGATCTCGCGCTCGCCTCACTCGCGGCCGAGCGCGTACATCCGCATGGGGCTCGACGCCACGGTGGCCTACCCGAGCATCGACCTGAAGCTCCAGAACCCGGGTCCCGAGCGCCTGACCCTGCGAGCGCGCGCCGTGCGAGGGGCCATCGACGTCTGGCTCGAGGGCGCGGGCCCGCGGCCGGACGTCACCGTCACGAGCGAGATCCTCGAACGGACCCCCTTCCCGCGCACGATCGAGCGGGACCCGCGCGTTCCCGGCTTCGAGGTCCACGTGAAGGCGCATGGCATCCCGGGCTACCGCGTGCAGCGCACGCGCGTGGCGAGCAGCGCGGACGGCAACACGCGCCGGGAGACCCACGTAGATCTCTACGAGCCGACTCCGGAGGCGCTCCTCGTTGCGCCGGACTTCGACGTCGCACGCCTCGACGGCGGCGGCCCCGACGACATGCCGGCGCCCGTCGTGCGGGACGAGGTCGGCGCGCTCCGGCCGGTCCTCGTCCAGCTCCGGCCCTCGCCTCGCGTGACGCTCGACAACCGGAGCTGACCGGGGCTTCCTCCGCTCTCAGGGCTTCGCGCGAACGGCGAGCCACGACGCCGCGGTTCGTCCATACACCTCGGGAACGTACATCGCCTCGACCCTCGTGGGCGGCACGACGAACGTACCCACCGACGTGGCGCGCGCGAGGTAGTGGACGCGGTACATGCCCGGCTCGATGTGGTCGAAGAACGTCAGGACGCGGTCGTCCTTCACCTGACGCCGCGACGTCGCGGAGCGGTACGTCGTCCCGAGCCACGTGGCCTTCTTCGGGTCGGCGTTGGCCTCCGCGTTCTGACGCGCCTCGGCCTCTGCCTTCGCCTGCGACGTGGTGTCCAGATCGTAGTCGAGCGCCTCGACCCCCGCCGGCAAAGGGTCATCGAGGACGACCTGATCGCGTGGCTCCGCCGACTCGAACAGCAGGTCGACGATGACGAGGTCGCCGGCGAGGACCGCGTCCGCCGACTTCTTCGGGATCGTGGCGAGCGCCTCGGTCACCTCGGTGGGGGCGACGCCGCGCACGTACTTCTGGACGAAGAGCCCCTCGTCCCTCGGACGCTTCGGCAGTGCGGTGCTCGCATACTTGAGCTCCGCCGCGTAGAAGAGCTGGCCGTGGCCGAGCGCCTCGAACGCGACCGTGCCGCCGTTCGTCCCGGCGATCTTGTCGGCCGGCAAGAAGACGCGCTCCTCGCGCGTGCTGCCCGCCGGGAACGTGGTCTCCAGGATCGAGCTCCCCCGCAGGTAGGCGCGGCCCTCGAACTCCTCGCCCCCTGCTTCCTGGTCCTTGCGGTAGTCCGCGAGCGCGAGCAGGGACCAGGCGTCCTCCTGCGTGGTGCGCCACGCGCCGTCGTGGCGCATCCCCAAGAGTCCCCGCGCGATGCGCGCGGCGAGCGGGTGGTGCGGGTCGGCGGCCAGGAGCGCGCGAAGCACCATGGCGAGCGTGCGGGCGTGCGAGTCGAGCAGCGTCCCGTACTTGTCCGTGTCCGCCTCGTCCGTCACGACCTCGTTCGCGCCGATGCGGAGGCGTGACTCGATCTCGTGACTGAGCGTCTTCAGCTCCGCCGCGGCCATGTCGCTCTTGGCCATCGCGTGGAGGAGGGCTGCCTGGGCGAAGAGGCGCTGGCCCTCGCGAGCGTCGTAGAGCACGTTGAGGGCGCCCGGGTTCGACCACCCGAGCGTCGCGAGCGTGTCGCCGATGAGGGCCCCCTGGGCAAACTCGATCTCCTTCGCGATCTCCTTCTTCTCCCGGTCACCTGCGTCCGCGCCGGCGTCCGCGGCGGCCGCGGGAGCGGAGTCGTCGTCCGGATTGGCCTTGCCCAGGGCGCGCGTGGCGGCGGCGAGCCGGAACGTGAGGTAGTCGCGTCCACGCGAGATGGCGTCCGCAGGAACGAAGCGCTTCTTGTCCGCCGCGCCAGCGAGCGCGAGCATCGTGTACGAGCTGAGCCAGGGCTCGGACGCTGTCTGCGGCCAGAAGCCGAAGCCACCGTCGTCGTTCTGGTTTTTCAGGATGCTCTCGATCGCGCCGTCGATGGTGGCGTTGACGTCCGGCGGCAGCCTCGCCCCGAAGTCCTTCGCGAGGTCCAGGAGCGAGAGCAGCGGCAAGGTCCGGCTGACGAGCTGCTCGGTGCAGCCGTATGGGTAGTCGATGAGCTTGTCGAGCGTGGACCCGAGCCCCACGAGCGCGGTCGACGCGACCCGGACGTCGAGGCCGCCCTGGTCACGCCGCATCGTGCGCAGGTCGCCGAGCGCGATGGACGCCTCGCTCGACGTGTCTCCGTAGATCGCGGCAGACTCGACGCTCACCGGCAGCTCCACGTGGCGCTTCATCTCCACCTTGTCGGAGTCCTTGCCCGAGCGCACCACGAAGGTGAGCACCGCGTCCCCGGGGAGGGTCGCCGTCACGGGAAAGCGCACCTCGGCCTGACCGCCGCGCTGCATCGTCACGGTACGGGTGGGCGCGCCGCCCAGCGTGAGCCCCTTGGCGTCGAGGCGGACCTCGACGCTCATGGGCTCCGCGGCCGCGCCGGTCTCCACCTTCGACGAGACGATGACGCTCGCTTCGAGCGCATCACCGACCCGGATGAGCCGCGGAAGGGCCGGCCGGGCCATGAGGCGGCGGAAGGTCGTCACCTTCGACTCGCCGGAGCCGAAGCGGTCGTCCCCGCCGGCCGCGACGGCCATGACCCGGAACGTCGTCAGGTTGTCGGGGAGCTTGAACTTGAAGTGGGCCTTGCCCTCCGCGTCGGTCTTGCGACCCGCCTCGAAGTAGGCGGTCGTGCGGAAGTCCGCGCGCTTCGGCGCGTCGCCGTCTCCGCCGTCGTCACCCTTGTCGTAGCCGCCGCTCCGCGCGAGGGCGTACTCGTAGCCCAGGCTGGGGAGGCGCTCGCCAGCCTTCATCGCGAGGATTCGCGCGAGGATCTCGCGGTTGTCGAGCGAGAAGACGGCGAGCTTTCGCGACTGGACGAAGGCAGGCAAGGGATCAGGCGTCTTGTAGCTCGTCAGCGCGAGCACTCCCTCGTCGACCACGTAGAAGGTGAGGGCGCTCGTGATCGGCTTGCCCCCGGCGTCGGTGACCACGACGTCGGCGTCGACCATGTCGCCCGGCTGGTACTCGGCCTTCGGCTCCTGCACGGCGACGTGAAGGCGGTGCGCCTCGGGGTTGACGTTCAGCTCCACGTATCCGAAACGGAACGTGGGGGCGCCGAGGTCGGCGCCCGTGTTCGACGCGGGCGGGGCCTGGATGCGCCCGCGGACGGCGACGACGCTCACGAACGCGTTCGGGTAGAACTCCGGACGGATCGGCACCGTCACCACCGGCAGCGGCCCCTTGATGGGAACGACGCTCTGCCAGAGGACGCCGTTGCGCTCGACCGAGACGAGCGCCTCGCCCTCCTTGAAAGGGCTGCGGAGGAGGATCTTCGCCGTGTCGCCGATCTCGAAGAGCTTCTTGTTCGCCTCCAGCTTGATCGCGTTCCGGTCGCCTTCCGACCAAGCCGTCTCCGCCTGGGGGCTCTCCTCGGTCCCGTAGATGGCGGCGCTCGCGCGGACCGTGTTGCCGCGAGGGTCGCTCGCCGTCGCGCGCAGCACGAAGTAGCCGGCGCGCGGCACGTGCACGTCGCATCCGGACACCTTGTCCGCCGTCACGGCCTCGCAAGAGCCGACGACCGTGTCGACGGGAGCGCTCGTACGCGCGGGGGTCCCGTCCGGCTGCTCGCCGACGACGCCGTTCCACTTGCGCTCGACCAGCTCGACCTTCACGTGCGCGCCCGCCCGGTGCGTACCCGACGGCTCCACGGCCAGGACATCCGCGTGGAAGGGCGAGCCTGCCGCCACGAAGCGGTCCGCGGGCGAGCGGAGCGCCACGTAGAACTCGCCTGGGTGAAGGACGACGCTGCTACGCGCCGACACCTCGCGACGCGAGATGTCTTGCACGTCCGCGTCGAACACGATGCGCTCCGGCCTGCGCTGGTCGTCGAAGGCCAGCGCCACCTTCCGGGTGAACCTGCCCTGCGCGTCGAGCTTGTCGTCCTTGCTGTCGACCTCGGAGGCCGCCTTGGTCGTGTCCGGGTAGTCGCCCGTGAACACGTCGTCGCTGGTCGTGAAGCCTTCGAGGCCCGGCGGCTCGAAGGGGACCTCCTGGCGCGAGACCGTCGACGTCACGCTCGCTCCCGGCATGGGGGCGCCGTACAGGTACTCGCCTGTGACCGAGAAGGTGGCCGTGTCCCCGCGCACGTAGGACGGCTTGTCCGACTCGGAGGTGACCTTGAACTCGTCCGGCTTGTAGGCGAGGAGGCGGATGTTGTGGCTGAAGACGCCGGGCTCGGCCGTCTTCGATCGACCGCCCGCGGGCGCCGTCACCGTGATGGTGGCGGGGCCGAGGTCAGCGGACTTGGGGATGGGCACGTCGAGCGCGAAGGTGCCGAAGTCATCGCACTTCGCGCGGCCGTCGAAGATCTGCTCGCTGTTGTGGTCGCGGAGCTCGACACGAAGCTCACGGCCTGCCACGGAGCGCAGCCCGCCCGGCTCGGCGACGCGCACGATACCGGAGACCTTCGCCGTCTCGCCCGGGCGGAACACGCCGCGATCAGCGAACAGCATCCCGGCCCACTGACCCTCCTTCGAGAGCAGCGAGAAGTCCGACGTGAGGCGCCCCTCGACCCGCGATCGGTCGACCTTCGTGAGCGTCCAGTCGTCCCCGGAGCGCACGATGATGGCGGCGTCGCTACGGATTGTCCCCAGAGTGAGGCCCGTCTCCGGCGCCGCCATGGCGTCGAAGCGGTCGACCGGGATGGCCACGAGGCCCTGGGCGTCGGTCTTGCCCGTGAAGACGATTCCGTCCTTCGTGGTGTGTACACCGACCGTCGCCCCAGAGACTGGCTTGCCCGTGGACAGCTGCGTCACCCAGACCATGCCGCCGTATGGACCCATCTTGGCGGTCACGCCGAGGTCGGTGACGGTGACGAGCGCCTGCTGCCCGCCCTGCCCGCCCGGCGGCTGGAGCGCGACGAGCACCGGCCCGCGTCCGTGGTGCTGCGCGAGGGCGGCGTCGAGATCGAGGAAGTCGACCGCGCGCTCGTCCACGCCGGCCTTGGGCAACGTCCACGTGGGGACGAGGCCGTTGCGCGTGTCGAAGTCGCTCCCGCGCGCCAGCATCCACGCCGTAGCCTGGTCCTCGCTGAGCGCTGCCGCGATCGACGCGTACGTGGGGATGTTGACGGAGCCCACAGGGATCCTGTGGCTGCCTCCCGCCTCGAGGACCTGGCCCACGAGGCCCAGATCGAGCCGGTAGGGCAGCCGCTCGCGGCGCGGACGCAGATCGGGCGGGGACCCCGGCGGCCGGTGAGGAGCCGGCGGCTGGACGGGAGCGTTCGGGGGAGGCGGCGCGACGACGGCGACCGCGGGCGGCTTCACGAGCGGCGCCTCGACGTCGATGTCGAAGTGGGCATCCTTCGCGAGCTTCTGCCCGTAGATGTCCTTCATCCCGGCGGTGAGCGTCATCTTGTAGGCAGCACCGAGCTTCGGCGCGACGCCGAGCCAGAGCACGTTCTTCGGGTCGATGCCCCGCTTCTCGTTCTTTGCGGGTGGGCGCACGGGGGGCTGCCCGTGGAGGTGCGCGTGCAGCTCGGCCGGATCCACCGGCGTCGACAGCGTGACCTTCACGTCGCCGCCGGCGCGGCAGCGGCCGTTGGCCGTGATGCGCGGGCAGTAGAAGTCGACGAGCCGCAGCGGACCGTGCGTATGCATCGAGCGCTTGAAGGGCGCCGCCATGCTCCGCGGGCCGCCGGTGCCGTGGAGCGAGTCCTTGATGGAGAGCTCGAGATCGTGGTCGAGCGCGAGGGGCCTCTCGGGCGTGAGGAGCAGCGCGTACGCCTCGAGGGGGTTCGTCGTGGGCGGCAGCGTCGTCTTCGACGCGTGCATCGGGATGCTCTCGCCGCGGTCCCCGTCGCCGGCGAACACGCGGAGCGACGACGCGGCCTCGAGGACCGCCGGATCGACCGGCTGGTCGAAGATGATCCGGAACGCAGGGTCGCCCGGCAGCGCCTCCTCCGTGGTCCCCGCCGGTGCCATCGCGGCGAAGGCAGTCACGCGGGGTCCGTCCGTCTCGAAGTCGAGCGTGTAGGGCCGCGGCAGCGCCGAGCCGTCGAGCGACTTGGTGCCCGCAGGGACCGTCACCACGAAGTCGCTGCCTCCGGGCAGGTCCACGGCGGGCGAGAAGAGGAGGCCCCGGGTCCCCGTCCAGCGCCACGCGCCCGCGACGGGACCACCCGTCTGCGTGCGAATGGAGAGGTCCGGCACGCCCTGGTCGTCGGCGGTCTCGACCGAGCGCATCCCGCGCGAGAAGAGCACCGTGACCCCAGGCTGGAGGCGGTCCGCGACGTGACCGCGCGGCGCAGCGTACACGACCTCGAAAGGCCCTCGCGACCGCGCGGGTCCAGCGTCCGGCCCCTCCGGTGCGAGCGTGGCCGTGGGGGCGACCTGCGGACCGTGGAGGCACGCCGCGAGGATGAGCAAACCGAGGGCGCCGATGCGCGTGGCCATTCCGAGGGAACGGTTTCTAGGGGAGAAGGTGCTGGCGCGGGTCACGAGCGCTCCGAGGTACGTCGGCGGGGAGGACAGCGAGGGTGCGCCAAGGCGCGAGATGCCGCGAGGCTATCGAAAAGGCGCAGGGCTGTCAGCCGCGCTGGGGCGAAATCAGGGCCGCATGGGAGAGGCAAAGAACGGCGCCCCCTGCGACCAGAAGAACGGCGGGCGCGGCGTGCTCCACGTCGTGCCAAACTCGTCGTGGCAGAACGATTCCACGGCGTCGTAGGTCGCATCGCTCAGGACGTTCCCCGGGCGAAGACGCGGCTCCTCCATGTAGTCGTAGCGAAGCTGCTCGACGAGACCCGCGCGAACCGAGGAGAGGATCGAGTGGGGGTCGCCCGACATCAACGGCGAGCGCATGTCCTCGCAGAGGGGCGCGAGCGCGCCCTTCGTGCCGATGGCCGCCAGGTGACGAGCCGCCTTGATCTTGTCGTCCCCGGTCGTGGCCGCACGGAAGGCCTCGACGTACGGGCGCAGGCTCGCCTCGTCGCCCAGCGCAGCCCGGACGATCCGCACGATCTCGAGACCCGAGAGCTCCGGTCTCGCGGCGAACTTCTCCAGGATCGGGCGCGCGCCATCGAGCTTCGCCTTGGCGGCGACGCTGAACAGCGTGTCGTCCGGGTACGCAGCGAGCGACGCGAGGAGCGCGGGGCCATGGGCCTGGATCAGATCGATGGGCACCTCGCTGCGCAGCGAGTCGACGGCGTCCTCGCGCACGGGGCCGGGCTTCTCGCCGACGCGCGCGACGATCATCGGCAAGACCCGCATGTCACGGAGGAGACCGAGAGGGTCCCCTTGCGTCCCGGCGTGCCGCAGCGTGTCGACGAGGCACACGCCGACGTCCTCGGCAGGCGGGCCCTTGCTCTTCGGGGCGCGCAGCGCGGCATCGAGCACGGAGAGCGACGCATCGTCGATGGGCGATGCCATCACCCGGCCGAGAAAGGTCGCGCTCTTCTTGCACGACTCGATCGCCTCGGCGATGTACGCCCGCCAGACGGGGTCCGTCGCGGCGGGATGCGGCAGCGCGCGCCGCGACTCCTCGCGCGTCACGACGTGGACCACTGGCGCGGCGTCCGCCACGGTGACGCGCGCGTCGCGCGTCGCGTCCGGGGCGTCGGTCCGCGGCGGCGGACGCGAGCAGCCGAGCAGGAGCAGCGCCACACACACGGCAACGTCGCGCAACGCTTCCCCCTACCTCGCCGCTAGGCCGGCCGCTCGCTCGATACGGGCAACGGCAGCGACGTGGGCGCCCGGTCCCTCTCGAGCGCGAGGGGCGCGAAGAGGAGCCGCTCCTTGTCGCCCAGCGCCTCGAGCTTGCTCGAGAGGTCGGCCTTCTTCACGTAGATCTCCTCGCGCCGCCCGCCGTCGTGCTCCATCTTGAGCGACAGCTCCTGCGGGTTGGGGCTCCGCTTCGCGACCTCGATGACCGTCGGCGCGATGAGCTTCACGACGCGCTCGATGAGCGGGATCGGGCCCGCGTGCTCGAAGAGATCCTTGCCGTCCAGCTCGACGGCGATGAGCCGCGCCTTGTGGCCCAGGGCGTCGGCGACGCCGGCGCGGAGCATCTGCCACAGGCGCTCGAGGTGCGCGCGGTCGCCGGCGTCGAGCATGGTCGCCGCCTCCGCGGATCCCGTCGAGGGCTCCCCGGGGCTGTCGACCACCGCGAGCAGCTCCTCGTCGGTGCGCTGGAGCTGGAAGACGTAGGTGTCGAGCGGGTCGGTCAGCTTCCGGCGCACGCGGATCTCCGCCGTGTCGTCGCTGAGATCGAACCCCGTGACGATGTACTCGTCGAGCCGGACGGTGTCGGGCTGCGTGCCGCGCTTGAAGATGCTCTTTCGCTTGCCGACCATGAGGTCGAGGCCCGCAGCGAACTCGCCCACCTTCCGGGGCGCGTGCCAGTCCGCGAGCGACGCCGTGGCGAGCGTGAACGACGTGCCGATGCCCTCCGGGTGCGTGAAGACCGCGGATAGCTCGTTCTCGCCGTCGACGAGGCTCATCGACACGCGCGACTCGAGGACAGGGATTCTCCCGGTCGTCAAGAACTGCTCGAGCGCCTTGCGGATGTCGGCCTTCCGGCGGTCAATCTCGATGCGCACGGTCGCCTGCTCGCGGTCGGAGGCGGCCTGCGACGCGCGCTTCACCTCCTCGACGATGCGCGTCGCGTCCTCCATCACCTGGCGCGCGTAGTCGAGCACCTGGGGGTCGGACATGTTGGCGGAGCTGCCACGGACGGCGTGGATGATGGCGTTGTGGAACGTCTCGACCGAGGACGTCGACTTGCTGCGCGCGACCACCCCCTCCGCCGTCGACGCTTGCATCGCCCGGGCCTCGGCGTCGAGCTGCGCCGCGCGGGCGCCCGACGTGATGAACGCCTCGAGGGTGGCGAGGAAGTTGTACTGGAGCGGGAACGGCGCCGAGTCGCCGTAGAGGTAGCGCATGTATGCACGAAAACCGTAACGCCTTCAGGAAGGTAAACGCAAACCCGTCATGCGAGCGCACATTGTCGCCCCCGCTGGCGGGCCGCGGCCGCACTCCTGAACGGGGGATGATGGCCAACGGTAGGATCTCGGCTGACGCAGGCGGCGTGCGGCGCGTACCCTCGCCGCACTCACCAGGAGGACGATCCCATGGGCAACCCGTTCGCGCATATGGAACTGACGACCGCCGACCCCGGCGCCGCACGCAAGTTCTACAAGAAGGTTTTCGACTGGAAGCTGACCGTGCTCGGCCCCGACATGGGCAACTACACGCTCATCGACACGGGCGACAAGGTCGCGGGCGGCGGCGTGACTGCGCCGATGATGCCCGGGCAGCCCACGGCGTGGATGCCCTACGCCCTCGTCGACAGCGTGAAGAAGACGGTCGGCAAGGCCGAGAAGAACGGCGCGAAGGTCCTCGTCGCGTTCCAGCCGATCCCGGGCAACGGCGCCATCGGCGTGTTCGTCGATCCGACCGGCGCGACGTTCGGCGTGTGGGAGAAGGAGCCGAAGAAGGCGCCCGCGAAGAAGGCCAAGAAGGCGAAGAAGGCCAAGAAGAAGTAGTGAAGAGTGAGCGGGTGGAGAAGGGCGAGAAGAGCGCCTCGCCCCATGTCCTGTCCTAGCCCGGGGCGTGGATCGCGATCCCCCGACTCTGGATGGCGATCCCCAGACTCTGAATTGCGATCCGCAGACTCTGGATCGCGATCCGAAGACTCTTGATCGCGACCCGCAGACTTTGGATCGCGATCCGAGGACGCCGAGCCACGGTCCGACGCCGCAGGGTGCGGCTCCTGCGCCGAAGGAGACGGCCTCTGCCTCGCAGGACATGGACCCTTCGGCGCAGAACGACGGCCCTCGAGCCCAGGACACTGAGCTCCAGGCGACTCCTCACCTGTCTTTGGCTCAGCGGGTCACCGCACCGTGATGTGCACGGGCGCCCCCGCGACTCCCCCACCCTCCGCGACGATCGTGTGACTCCCCTCCGCGAGGAGCCACTTGTTCCCCGCCACGGCAACGCCGTCGACCCGCACGAGGACAGGCCCTTCGAACGGGTCCACCCGGATCTCCAGCGCCTGGAGGGAGCGGGGCCGCTCGGGATCGACGACGAAGCGCGCCCCATCGAACGGATACGCGACGCGCGGCGCCCCGCGCTCGCCTGCGCCGCCCGCCGCGACCTCCTCGGGGGACACGGGGCACTCGGGCGAGCTGCCCTCCGGAAGGACCGGCCGCCCCATGCGCGCCGCCCACCCGTCGTAGGGCGCGGTCCAGCGCTCGAAGGTGCGCTCCTCGGTGACGTTGCGCGGGCAGTCCGGGCCCGCGCGGAGGCCGTTGCGGAGATCGACGCGGACGCGCTCGTGGACCCGGCACGGAGGCGCGTGGTCCGCCTCGCCCTCGGGCAGCCACTCGTAGACGAGGTGCGGGCACGCCGACGTGGGCACCTCGCCCGAGAGCGAGCAGACCGCGGTGCGCGCGAGCCCGAGGCGCGCGGCGTCCTCGGCGAGCGAGAGCGACGTGCGGCGCCGGCTCTGCATCGCGGCCTCCATGACCGCGTGAAAGATGGGACCGGCCCCCGTGACACCGCTCACCTCGGCCATCGGTGAGCCGTCGAAGTTGCCCGCCCACGCGGCCACGGTGACCTCGCGCGTGTAGCCGACGGCGACGTTGTCGCGGTAGCCCTTCGACGTCCCCGTCTTGGCTGCCACGTCGAAGTCGAGCTCGAGCACGTTGTCGTCGCCGAAGGCGCTCATGCGAGCCTTCTTGTCGGAGAGGATGTCGGTGAGCATCGCCGCGACGCGCTCCTCGAGCACGCGCTCCCCCGCGACCGCGGAGAAGGCAGCCCCTCCGCCATCTGCGCGCACGAGGCGTGTGACCATCCGCACCGGCCGGGCGAGCCCGCCGCGCGCGAGCGTGGCGTACGCGTTCGCGAGTTCGAGGAGCGTGACCTCGCCGTCGCCGAGAGCGAGCGCCGGCCCGTAGTGCTCCGCGTCCTCCGTGAGCGACGCGAAGCCCATGGCATGCAAGCGGTCGAGCACGTGGGCGGTGCCGAGCTGGTAGAGCGTGTAGACCGCAGGGATATTCAGCGAGTTGCCGAGCGCCTCGCGGAGGCGGGTCGGGCCGCGCACGCGTGTATCGTAGTCGTGGGGCGCGTAGTCGCCGCCGCCAGGCAGCGGGATGTGGATCTCGACGTCGGGCAACAACGTCGCCCCCGTGTACCCGAGGCGCGTCATCGCCTCGGCGTAGACGAAGGGCTTGAGCGACGAGCCCGGCTGCCGCTCCGCGCGCACGCCGTCGTTCTGACCGAGCGCGGCCTGGGCGAAGAAGTCGGGCGAGCCGACGTAGGCGAGGATGTCGCCCGTCCCGTTGTCGAGAGCGACGACGGCCGCGCCGGTGACGTGCTTGGTCGTGAGGCTCGCCAGCGTCGTCGCGACGGCGACCTCCGCCGAGCGCTGGAGGTCGGGGTCGATGGTCGTCGTGAGCTCGCCGAGCGAATCGCCGGCGTGACCGGACGAGCCCTGCGACGCGAGCGCCTCCATCAGGCCCGGCTGGAGCGCGGCGAGATCGCCCGCGAGCAGCCCGTGGACGAAGTGCGGAGCCCCGAACGCGGGCTTCTCGAGGTTTGCCACGACCGGCTCGGCGATGGCCCGAACGCGCTCCCCCTCGTCGATCATCCCTGCGAGCGCCATCCGCTCGAGCACCCGGTCGCGCCGCCGCTTCGCGAGCGCAGGGTGACGCGTGATGGCATACAGCGCGGGCCCGCGGGGCAGCCCCGCGAGGAGGGCGGCCTGCGCCACGGACAGGGACGCGGGGGCGACGTCGAAGTACGCGTAGCTCGCCGCCGCGTACCCCTGGACGTTCGGGCCGTAGACGACGCGGTTCAGGTACTCGTCGAGGACGCGCTCCTTGGGGAGGGACGCCTCGATGCGGACGGCGAGCGCTGCCTCCTTCACCTTGCCCCAGAGGTTGCGACGGTGGGGGCGGAGCGTGCGGGCGAGCTGCATCGTGAGGGTCGACGCCCCGGAGACGACGCGGCCGTGGACGAGGTCCGTGAGGGCGGCCCGGACGACGGCGAGGACGTCGACGCCGTGGTGCGCGTAGAAGCGCCGGTCCTCCGCCGCGAGGACGGCGTTCTGCACGTTCTTCGGGAACTCCGACAGCGGCAGCGGACGGGCGCGCGCGCCATCGTCCGTGCGCACCTCGCGAAGCAAGCGCCCGTCGCGCGAGAGGACGCGCAGCGAGGGGACGCCGGGCTGACCCAGCTCGGCGGGAAGCGGCGTGAGCGCGGCGAGGCCGAGGACGACGACGAACGGCAACGCCACCACGACGAGGGCCGCGACGCCCACGCGCCGACGGCGTCGCCACAGCACGGAGGGGAGCGCGCGGATCCGGGCGCCAAGTGCGCTCCGCAAACGGCCTAGGGAGAGGAGGAGGGTCACCGGACAGCGGGAGCATACCCGGGCGACCGGCGCCCGGCCGTGGTGCTGGCAACGGAATGCGTTCCCACGCGATTTCTCGGCAAATTCGCCTGGGTCGTTGGATCCTGCCTCGTGGATCGATGCCGTTCCACCGAACCCGACAGACCCCGTTTTCTCCCTGCAATGCGGCCGGGCGAAGCCTTCGTCGCGCGCGGGAACGGGATTCGCAGTCCCTGTCCCGGCATGCGCACGATCTTCTCTGGGCTCGGGTCTCTGGTCTCGCTCCTCGCGGCCGGTGCGATCGTCGCGGCATGCTCCGCGTCTCACCCAGGGTCGGGGTTCGGCGAGCCGGAGACGACCGGCAGCGGGACCGGCTCGGGAACCGGTACGGGGGCAGGTACAGGCGATGGCTACGGCACGGGCTCGGGCAGCGACGCGGGCTTCGGCGGCTCCCTCGGCACGGGCAACATCGACGCCGGGGCCGGGGACGTCATGGAGATCACGGACGGCCCGATCGACCAGACCCCGCCGTGCGACATGGGGCTCGCCGTCGACGACAGCGACCCTGCCAACTTCGCGCGGGCCATCGGCATCTGCACGAACGCCTCGACAGCGGGCTACGGGCTCGTGAGCGCGACGTACTCGAACGGGTTCGGATCGACGACGCTCCCCGCGACGGGCCAGTGGGGCCTGCTCCCCAAGTTCGGCAGCGTCATCGTCCCGCGGGAAGGGAGCGCGCTCGGCGTCATCAGCTCGGGATTCGCGCGCGAGTACGACGATCTCGAGGACAGCAGCACCGACCCCAACGCCGACTTCGTGTCGAGCGGAGGCGGCCCGATGGATGGGATGAACTACCCGACCGGGGTGGCCCCGGGCGGCTACCCGCAGGCGGCGCAGGGCTGCATGCAGGACAACCTCGTCAACGACATGGTCGACGTGAAGCTGACACTCAAGGCGCCGCCGAACGCGACGGGCTTCAAGTTCGACTTCGACTTCTACTCGAGCGAGTGGCCCAACTACGTCTGCTCGAACTTCAACGACGCCTTCATCGCGTACGTGACGTCGCAGGAGACCACGGGGGCGAACATCTCGTTCGACTCGAACAACAACCCCATCGCCGTCAACACCGACTTCTTCAACCGCTGCACCCAGAACACGCCGGTCGGGTGCCTCAGCGCGGACGCCTTCGACAACAACGGTAACCCCATCCCCAACCCGCCCTCCTCGACCGCAGCCTGCATGGCCGGCCCGGCGGAGCTCGGCGGTACCGGCTTCGGCGACACGTACGCCACGCAGTGCGAAAGTGGCAACGTGACGGCGACCCTCGGCGGCGCGACAGGCTGGCTCACGACACAGGCGCCCATCGCGGGCGGCGAGCAGTTCACCATCGAGTTCATGATCTGGGACGCTGGCGACGGTCTGCTCGACTCGAGCGTGCTCCTCGATCACTTCCAGTGGATCGGCGGCGTTCCGGTCATGACGGGCACGCAGCGCCCGCCCCAGTGACTCCCCGGCGGCGGCCCGGACGGAGGTCCGCTATGCTGCCGTGATGAGCTATCCCTACCCGCCGAACCCTTATCGCCCCCAGGGGCCGCCGCCGATGGGGGCGTCCGAGGACGAGAGCAGCCTTCGGACACTCTCCATCCTCCACTACATCTACGGAGCTATGGTGTCGCTCGCTGCGGGCATCGGCGTTCTTTACATGGGGCTCGGGATCTTCATGGCCGCGAGCGGAACGGCGGCCGAGAGCGCGGCCGCAGGCACGGCCATCGCGGCGGTGGGGGCGGTCATCGTGGTCCTCGTGGGCGCGAGCGCTGCCCTCCACCTCTACGCCGGCTATTGCCTCGGGAAGCGGAAGCACCACACCCTATGCCTCGTTGCGGCGTGCATGTCCCTCCTGGCTGTGCCGCTCGGGACTGTGCTCGGGATCTTCACCCTGATCGTGCTGACGAAGCCGCACGTGAAGCAGTGGTTCAGCTAGATCGGGGCCTTGCCGTGCCGACGTGCACCCTCGCGGGTACGGACGCGGGCGCCGAGGGCGGAGGGGGAGCGGACGCGGAGGGGGCGGACGGAGGGGACGGAGGGAGATCGCTCGCCACGGGCTGGGCGTCGGCCCCGCGCACGACCTGAAGGGCGAGAAACAAACCGAAGATGGCTAACCCGATCCCGGGCGCCCACGGCTCGAACGGCTCGCGGCCCCAGATTCGCTGCAGGCCGAAGAGCCCCACGCCGAGCGGCACGAGGGCTGCGGCGAGCGGCACCAGGTAGGGCACCTCCCCCGCCGGCTCGCTGATGACCCCGAGCGCCGACCCCGCGGCGAAGAACGCGAGGATGACGCAGCCGAGACAGACGAGGAGCGAGCCCCAGGGAAAGGGGGTGACGCGCGAAGCCCCGGCCAGCGCGAACACCCCCCCCAGGCCGAGAGCCGCAGCGACGATGATGCCTGCGACAGTGGGGAGAGCGCGGAAGGCAGGGACCGCCCAGGCTAGGACGCCCCAGCCGCCCGGAAAGAGGTAGAGGAGCCCGCGAAGCCCCCCGGCGACGAGGACGAGGTGAAGCGCCACGACGAGCAGGCGTCGCAGCGCGAGGGGGGAGGCGGTCGGCTCCCGCTCCGCGGTCCGGCGTGCCTCTGCCTCGCGCGGCGACAGCCGCGAGCGTGGGGGCGGCGGCACCGAAGCCAGCGCGATGTGAATGGGCGGTGGCGGCTCGTCCTCGATGTACCGGCCGGGGCCAGGACGGGCGTCTCGCGCGTGAGCCTCGGGCAGGCGCGGCTCGCTCGTCCTTGGCTGCCCCGCGGATGCAGCGGGGTGCCGGCCGGACGGGACGCCGGGTTCCGCCTCGGGCAGGCTCCCCTTCGCGGCGGGACCCTGCCGCGTGACAGCCGGCAGGTCCGGCGCGAACGAGTTGGCCGCTACCGCGGCGAGCGTGGGCGCCCCCTGCGGCCCGCCAGCCTCGGCACGGTCCACCGCCACGAGCACCGCGGACGTGGCGCTGCCCTGCGCGCGGCGCAGATCCGCCGCGAGCTCCATCGCGCTCGGGTACCGCTCGGACCGATCCCGACGCAGGCAGCGATGTACAACGGCGGCAAGCTCCGGCGACAGACCAAGGACGAGCTTCTCCACGGGCGTGGGCTCCTCGGTGCAGATCTTCACGAACAGGGCCGAGCTCGTCTCGTCCTCGAACGGCATCCTGCCGCAGAGCGCCTGGTAGAGGATGACGCCCAGCGACCAGACATCGGACCGCGCGTCGACGTCCGGATACGCCTTCACCTGCTCGGGCGACATGTACCAGGGCGTCCCCATCAGCATGCCGGCGGTGGTCATCCGCACGTCGCTGCTGACGACCTGCGAGATGCCGAAGTCGAGCAGCTTCGGGACGATCTTGCCGCCCTGCCTCGAGAGAAACACGTTGGCGGGCTTCAGATCGCGGTGGATGACGCCCTTGTGGTGGGCGAAGCCTACGGCGTCGATGACCGGCAGCAGCGTCTCCAATAGCTCCCGCAGCGGGAGGGAGCCCCGCCTCTGGAGCTCGTGCTCGAGGTCAACGCCCTCGAGGAAGTCCTGCACGATGTACGGCGTGCCCTGCTCGTCGTGCCCTATGTCGATCACGTCGACGACGTTCTCGTGACGCACGAGGTTCGCCGTGCGCGCCTCGCGCAGGAAACGCTGCGCCACCTCGGCGGTCTTGGCGTGCTCCGGCAGGAGCATCTTGATCGCGACGACGCGGCCGATGAGCACGTTCAGGGCGCGGTACACCTCGCCCATCCCGCCCCCGCCGAGACGCTCCGCGAGCTGGTACTTGCCAGCCAGCAGCTGCCCTTCGCGCGACCGGTTCGCTTCCACCAAGGCGGCAGTATCGCTCACAGAGAGAGCGACAGGAAGGAACCGGCGCGCGGCGCCTCAGCGCTGCCGTCTCGCGGACGGCTCAGGCGTCGGCTCGGGCATCGGCGCCGGCTGAGCCGAGGTTGTCTCCGGGGTTCCACCCGCCGGTGGTGCGGGCTGGACGTCGGCGGCCCGTGCGAGCTGAAACGCCGCGAACAGACCGACGACCGCAAGCCCAACGCCGGATGCCGAGGACACCTTCGACGCGAAACCCCAGATCTGCTGAAGGCCGAAGAGGCCGACCCCGAGCGGGATGAGGGCGCCGGCGAGCGGCACGAAGTTGGGGATCTCGCCGTTGGGCTCGTTCATGACGCCGAAGGCGGAGCCCGCCGCGAACACCCCGATGAGCACGCACCCGAGGCAGGCGAGGATGGATCCCCACGGGAACGGGGTGATGCGCGAGGCGCCGGCCACGACGACGATCCCGACGATGCCGACGGCGGCCCCGAGGAGCGCCCCGGCGGCCGTCGGCAACGCGCGGAACGACGGAGCGGCTACCGCGAAGAGCGGCCACCCTTCTCCGGAGACCGACAGGAGGGCGCGGAACCCGGCCGCAACGACGGCGTAGAGGAACACGATCCCGGTGACGCGCCGCGCATCGAGGGCATCCGGGGGGTCCGGGGCATCGGACTCCCGGTGGTCGGGCCTCGATGAGCGAAGCGATGTCGATCCGCGCGACGACGGAGACGGACGTATCGACGGCTGGGACCGCATCGAAGGCTGGGAGCGAGGAGCCACTGCGAGCTCCAGCGGCGCCGACAGCTGCTCGTCGTCGAAATCGAGGTCGCCACCCGGTCCGGACAGCGACGCCGGAGGCCCCGAGAGGCGCGGCTGGCTCGGCGGGCCCGGGAGCCGCGGCGACGACGCACGGGGCTGGCTAGGCGCGCCCGAGGGGCGTCCCGGGCTCGCCTGCCGCCGCGAGGACGGCGCCACGGGCAGATCGGGAGCAAACGAGCTGGCCGCGATCACCGCCGGCGTGGGCTCGGCGGTCCGCTCGACGCCCCGTCGATCGATCGGGCTGACCTGCGTCTCATCCGAGACCGCCGCGCGCAAGTCGGCGGCGAGCTCCATCGCGGTCGAGTAACGCTCCTCGCGCGGCTTTCGCAGACACCGGACGATGATCCTCGAGAGGCGCGGGTCGAGGTCCGGGACAACCGTGCCGATCGGCGCGGGCTCCTCCGCACATATCTTGAGGAACACGGGCGCGTTCGCGCTGCCGTCGAATGGCATCTTCCCGGAGAGCAGCTGGTAAAGGATGACGCCGAGAGACCAGACGTCGGACCGGGCGTCGATGTCCTGGAAGGCTCGAACCTGCTCCGGAGACATGTACTTGGGTGTCCCCATCTGGACACCTACGCCCGTGATTCGATCGTCGTTGCTCACCACCTGGGAGATGCCGAAGTCGAGCAGCTTGGAGACCACCTTGCCGCCCTGGCGCGCCAAGAACACGTTGGCCGGCTTCAGGTCGCGGTGCACCACGCCCTTCTGGTGGGCGAATGCGACCGCATCGATCACGGGAAGCAGAAGATCGAGCACCCGCGTGGGAGGCAGCGGCGTGGCGCGCCCTCCGAGCTCGGCCTTCAGGTCGACGCCCTCCAGCAGCTCCTGCACGATGAACGGGGTCCCCTGCTCGTCGTGGCCCATGTCGAGCACGTCGACGACGTTCTCGTGACGCACGAGGTTCGCCGCCCGCGCCTCTCGCATGAACCGCTGCGAGACCTCTGCGTTCTTCGCGTGCTCGGGCAGAAGGATCTTGATCGCCACGAGCCGCCCGATGAGCACGTTGAGCGCGCGGTACACCTCCCCCGTCCCGCCCGCACCGAGTCGCTCCGCGAGCTGGTACTTGCCGGCCAGGAGCTGCCCCTCGCGCGATTCAGTCCCCAAGCGCGCAGTATGGCCCAGCTTCGGATTGCCCGAAAGCTAGTTGCAGGCGTTGCTGCTCAGGTTACACGACCCGCTGCAGCAATCGCTGTTGGCCGAGCAGAGCTCCGCGGTGCCGAGGCACTGGCTGCAGAAACCAAAGCTCAAGCAGAGACCCGAGCAGCACTGTGCGTTGGCCGTGCAGTCGTCGTCCGAGAAGTTCTCTATGCACGAGAGGGCCGCATCGCTGCTCGCGGAGCTTGCGTCGGCAGCAGCGTCGTCGGGTCCCAGAAAGCTCGACACGTCGTCACTCGCGTCCGCGGCGTCGTCGCTCGCGTCTGCGGTGTCGTCGCTGGCGTCCGCGGTGCCGTTGCTGGCGTCAGCGCTCGCGGCGCCCGAGGGCCCGGCGTCGTTGGCCGGCGACACCGCGGCATCCGCGGCAGCCGCTCCGGTCCCTGGTCCGGCGTCCGCCCCGCCGGTCGAAGGTGCGCTCGGCACGGTGGGCGTCGGCGTGGCGGCATCGAAGTCGAAGCTCGTGGCGACCGTCGGCGTGCCCGAGTCCGCGCCAGGGGTAGCCGGCGCTGCGTCGACCGAGTCCGCCTGCGCCCCTATCGCGGTGGTGGCCTTGCCCCCGCATCCCGCGAGCAAGGTCAACGATCCCGTCAGAGCCAGCCAAGCAAACCCAAGCCGTCGCATTCGCATTCTCCTGCTTCGTGGGTGAACAGCGCCGTTTCTACCCACTTGTACGATTCGCGTGACAGCGCAGTTCCATCCCGATCCCGCGAGCAGAGCGCGCTTCCCCGATGGACTAGAGTGATCGTGATGGACTTCTTCTCGGCTGTGGCGCTGGCGTGGGCCGGGCAAACCATCCTCGGTGAGCCGCTGGGCAGGGAGATGCCGCCGCCGTTCGTGACCTTCCCCATCCAGATGTCGATCGCGTCTGGCGATCCCACGGAACAGGGCTCGGATGACGGAGAGGCGGCCGAGCGGCTCCGCATCCAGATGGACAGTGCCGAATCGCTGTTCGGCCCCTTCGGCGTTCGGTTCGACCGGACGCCGAAGGAGCGCAAGCTCGGCGCGCGCTTCGTCCACGTCGAGACGCGGGCCGACCGCGACGCCTTCGCCGCAGAGCTCGTTCCGCACGTCATCAACGTGTTCGTGGTCGCGTCGCTGCGCGACGTGGACAATCCGAGCGAGATGCGTCGCGGGGTGCACTGGCACGGCCCCTCCGGCTCTCACTACGTCATCCTGGTGTCCTCCGCGCCGCCGGCCGTCCTCGCGCACGAGCTCGGCCACTTCTTCGGCAACCCGCACAGCAAGGTCACGGACAACATCATGAGCTACGACCGGACGGGCGGCTGGGTCTTCTTCGACGGCGACCAGGGAAGACGTATCGTGTCCCACGCGCACGCGTACCTCGAGACGGGCGAGCTGCTCCCCGTCCTTCGCAGATAGCCGCCCCGGACGTCCTCGAGCCGGGACGCCGGCAGGCTACTTCAGGACGCCCGCGAGCACGTCGAACGACCCGGCATCGGCCTCGGGTCCGCGGAAGAAGTGCCAGAACGCGACGGCCCACTGGTCGCCCCCCTTCTCGTCGGGGTGAATCTTGTCCGGCTTGCGCTGCATCTCGATGTCCGTCGAGTCGAAGAAGACGCAAGGGGCCACGTGCGCCTTGAGCATCTCGACCACGGGCCTGCCGTCGACCTTCCAGCGCGGCGGGCCGATCCAGATGCAGTCGCGCGGCCCCTCCTTCTGGGTCATGGCGACGATCTTCTCGACCTTCTTGCCGAGAAAGGGCGTCACCGTGCCCCCGACGTCGTTCGCCCCGAGCGTCAGGAGGACGAGGTCGGGGTCGTGACGCGCGAGGAGCATCGGCACGCGGTCGGACTCGGCAAAGTGCTCGATGGACCCGCTCTCGAGCACGTCGCGAACGAACTTGGTTCCTTCGCGCGCGAAGCGAGGTTGGAGGGCGCGGCACAAGCCACCCCCGACCATCGAATCGCCGGTCTGGAGAACCGTGCGGTACGTCTTGGAGGAGAAGCCGGTTGCCGCAGGCGCGGCGGCCGAGGGCGGAGGCGCGACCACCTGGGCGGGCACGAGCTCCGCCGAAGGTGGAGCGCTCGGAGACGGAGGCTGGACCGGCGGCGAAGGGGCGTCGGCCTGGGCGCGGGAGCACCCGGCCATCGCGGCGAGCGACAGGACGGCGAGAGCGAGTCGGCGCATGCTCCTCGGTCTACCTGGAGGCGGGAAACAGGTCCAATGACCGGCGACGGCGGGTATAGCTTGAGGAGGGGTCCTGGCGGCACGTCGCGACGCCCGAAGGAGCAGCGATGCGGGTGACGGGGCGAATGGCGCGCTGGATGTGTGGCCTCGGAGCAGCCTATGCCTTCGCCTCCGCCTGCTCCGACCAGGCGCGTCCGCCCTCGCCGTCGGCGGGAGCCACCCCGGTGGCGCTCGCGTCCCGCGATGACGGCGAGCGCGTGCTCCTCTCCGGGAGCATCAGCCCCCAGGCGCACCCCGCCGACGACCGCGGGCGTGTGAACGAGGAGGCTCGCCTCGAAGGCGTGACCGTCATCCTCCGGCAGACACCGGCGCAGAAGGCGGAGCTGCAAGCCCTGATGACCGCGCAGCTCGACCCGGCGTCGCCGCAGTACCATGCGTGGCTGACGCCCGAGCAGTACGCCGTCCGCTTCGGACGGAGCCCTGCCGATGTCGCGGGCATCGAGTCGTGGGCAGCCTCGCAGGGGCTCACGGTCCACGGCCGCTCACGTAGCGGGACCCGCCTGCGACTCGGCGGCAGCGTCGCCGAGGTGGAGCGGGCGTTTCGCACGGAGCTTCATCGCTACGTGGTGCGGGGGGAGGAGCACTTCGCGCCGGCCTCGCCTCCCTCGGTTCCCTCGGCGCTGGCCGAGGCGGTCCTTGGCGTCCGCGGCATGAGCTCCTTTGGCCCGCGCGCGCCCAGCCGTCCGCACCCGGTCCTCGCGGCGGCTGCGCCGGCGCCCAAGCCGGCTTACACCGACGGCAGCGGTGACCACGCGATGGCGCCCGAGGACTTCAGCACCATCTACGATGTCGGGCCGCTCTACGCACAGGGCTTCGACGGCACCGGGATGAAGCTGGCCATCGTGGGGCAGACCTACTACGTCCCGTCCGACATCGCGGCGTTCCGGAGCCCCGCGGGCCTCGCAGCGGCCAACATCACCGACGTGTTCGTGCCGAACAGCGGCACGGAGATGACCGTCGGGGCGGCCGCCGACGTCCAGGAGACGGAGCTCGACCTCGAGTGGGCCGGCGCCATCGCGGCGAAGGCGGACATCGTGTTCGTCTACACCGGCGGCGCGTCCGGCTTCGACGTGGTCAGCGCGCTCGACTACGCGGTCGACAACGCCGTAGCTCCGATGGTGAGCATCAGCTACGGCCTGTGCGAGGCGCTCGACGGAGCGGACAACGCGCTCTACGAGCAGGCCGCGATGGAGGCCGCCACGCAGGGCATGACGATCTTCGCCTCGAGCGGGGACGACGGCGCGGCGGACTGCGATCACGACGTGACGGTCGCGACGCAGGGGGTCGGGGTCGACATGCCCGCGGCGATCCCGACCGTCACCGGCGTTGGCGGCACGAGCTTCAACGAGGGAAACGGGACGTACTGGAACGCCACGAACGACGCCGCGGAGGGATCCGCGATCTCCTACATCCCCGAGGTCGCGTGGGACGAGCCGCCGGCCAGCGGTGGCGACATCGGCGCGTCGGGCGGCGGAGTGAGCACGCTGTTCGCGAAGCCCTCGTGGCAGACTGGCACGGGGGTCCCTGCGGACGGCCAGCGCGACGTGCCGGACGTCGCCCTGTCGGCGTCGGGCGGGGTCGGCCAGCACGACGGTTACCTCGTCTACTACTCGACGGCCGCGGGCCTCCCCAGCGACGGCCTCTACTACACGGGCGGCACCTCCGCGGCCACGCCCTCGTTCGCCGCCATCATGACGCTGCTCAGCCAGGCGACGAACGCGGGTTCTCTCGGGACGATCAACCCGAAGCTCTACGTCCTCGCGGCGAGCGCACCGAGCCCCTTCCACGACATCACGACCGGCTCGAACATCGTCGCGTGCCAGCCGGGCACGCCGGGGTGCCCGACGAGCGCGCCATTCCAGTACGGATTCGAGGCGGGCCCCGGCTACGATCCGGTGACCGGCCTCGGGACGGTCGACGCCGCGAAGCTCGTCTCGGCCTGGGAGGCGACGCTGTTGCCCACGTCGGTGACGCTCGCGTCCTCGGCGTCGAGCGCGGTGGTCCTGAGCCCCGTCGTGCTGACCGCGAGCGTCACGACGACGAGCGCGAGCCCCGCGCCCACGGGCTCGGTGACGTTCTTCGCCGGGCCGACGGCGCTCGGCACGACCCCGGTTGTCGCGGCGACCGGTCCCGGCGGCGACCAGAGCGCGACCGCAGCGCTCACGACGACGACGCTGGCGGCGGCGTCCTACACCCTCACCGCGCGGTACAGCGGCGACGGCAGCTACCAGTACGGGACGTCGGCGGGGGTGCCTCTCGCCGTCACCAAGATTGCGACGGCGACGGCGCTCGCGGCCAACATGATGAGCGCGAGCGAAGGGACGAGCATCGTCCTCACGGCGACCCTCACGACCTCGGGGGGCGCCGCAGATCCCTCACCGACGGGCTCGATCGTCTTCGCGGTGGGCGGCGCGACGGTGAGCACGGTGCCCGTCGCGGGGGCCGACGGAGGGGCCGGCGCGACGGCGACGCTCTCGCTCTCGGATGCGCGGCCGTACGTCGTCACGGCGGCGTACTCGGGCGATGGCGCCTACGCCGCGTCGATGTCGCCCACGGCCTTCGTGTCGATCGCCGGCACGCTGGCGGCCACGCCGGCGGCTCCAAAGCCGCCGCCGCGAGGCACGATCAGCTTCGTTGCGACGGGCAACGTCGGCGCAGTCATGTGGTCACTCGCCACCAACGCTTCGCAGGGAACGATCGACGCTACGACCGGGGCGTACACGGCCGGGAGCACCGGCAGCGTCACCGACGTGGTCGCAGCGAGCGACTCGCTCGGTGGAGCCACGACGGTCATGGTCTCTGTCGGTCCGGGCGTCTCGATCACGCCTGCCGCGCCCACGGTCGCGCCGCTGGGCACGCTCACGCTCCAGGCCTCGGGGGGCAGCGGGACCGGCTACGCGTGGACGCTCACCACCAACGCCTCGGGGGGCGCCATCACGAGCGGAGGCCAGTACACGGCCGGCAGCACGCCCAGCGTGACGGACATCGCCGAGGCGACCGACTCGCTCGGCAACGTCGGCACGGCCTCCGTCGCGGTCGCCGTCGGCGGTCCCACGAGCGCCGATGCCGGCGGCCCCTCCGCGGGCGATGGAGGCGAAGCGGCCTCGCCGAAGACCTCGAGCGGGTGCGGCTGCCGCACGGCGGGCTCCCCCGACGGACCGACCACGCCCGCCGCGCTCGCCGGCGTGCTCTTCGGCCTTCTCGTCCTCGCCCGGCGCAGGCTGGCCTAGGACTACCGCGGAAGCGACCTCCCGCGGTACTGCTAGAACAGACCCCGGATGCGGCCTTCCGCGTCGACGTCGATGGTCTCGGCAGCGGGGACCTCCGGCAAGCCCGGCATGGTCATGATGGAACCGGCGAGCGGCAGGATGTAACCGGCGCCCGCGAAGAGGCGCACCTCCTCGATCGGGAAGACGAAGCCCTCGGGCCGGTTCTTGAGCTTCGCGTCGTGGCTCAGCGACATCGGCGTCTTCGCGATGCAGATGGGGAGGCCGCCGTAACCGAGGGACTCGTAGAGAGCGAGGCGCTGCTGGGCCGCGTCCGAGTAGCGCACTTCGGCGGCTCCGTAGAAGCGCTTGGCGACCGCCTCGATCTTGCGCTTCACGTCCCACCCGAGCCCGTAGAGCGGCGTGACCTCCGCCGGCGTCTCGAGGGCGAGGAGCACAGCCCGCGCGAGGTCCTCCCCTCCCGCGCCGCCGCGCGCGTGGACGTTCGAGCGCGCGACCTTCGCGCCGTGGCGCTTGGCTTCTTCCTCGATGACGGCCAGCTCCTCTTCGCTGTCCGTGTCGAACACGTTGATCGCCACGACGCAGGGGCAGCCCACCATCTTCACGTTCTCGATGTGCTTGGCCAGGTTCGCGCACCCCGCGCGCACGGCGTCCGGGTTCGGCACCTTGGCCTCGGAGCGGTCCTTCGCCTTCTTGATGCCGCCGCCGTGCCACTTGAGCGCGCGCGTCGACGCGACGATGACCTCCGCGTCCGGGCCGTACCCGGCGCCGCGGCACTTGAGATCCACGAGCTTCTCGAAGCCACAGTCGCTCCCGAACCCCGACTCGGTGACCACGTAGTCCGCGAGCCCCAGCGCCATCCGGTCCGCCACGACGGACGAGTTGCCGGGCGCGACGTTGGCGAACGGGCCGCAGTGGACGAGCATGGGGCTGCCGGCGAGCGTCTGCACGAGGTTCGGCTTGAGCGCGTCCTTCAGCAGCACGGCCATCGCGCCGTGCGCGCGCAGGTCGGCGGCGGTGACGAGCTTCTTCTCCTTCGTGCGCCCGACGATGATCCGCCCGAGGCGCGCCTTCAGGTCCATGAGGTCGGTCGACAGGGTGAGCGCCGCCATCACCTCGGACGCCGCGACGATGTCGAAGGCCCCCTCGCGCGTGACGCCGTTCGCCGACGCGCCGACGCCAAAGAGCACGTGCCGGAGCACGCGATCGTTCATGTCGATGGCGCGATTGCAGTAGATCTCCTTGGGCTCGATCGCGAGGCGGTTGCCCTGGAAGACGTGGTTGTCGACCATCGCCGCCAGGAGGTTGTGCGCCGCCGAGACGGCGTGGAAGTCACCCGTGAAGTGGAGGTTGATGTCCTCCATCGGCGCGACCTGCGAGTACCCGCCCCCCGTCGCTCCGCCCTTGATGCCGAAGACCGGTCCCAGGGAAGGCTGCCGGATGGTCCCTATGACCTTCTTGCCCAGCCGCGCGAGCGCGTCGACGAGGCCAATCGCGGTGACGGTCTTGCCCTCACCGTACGGTGTGGGGTTGATCCCCGTCACACCGATGAAGCGGCCGCGGCCGCGAGGGTTGCTCCCGGGCGAGGCCGTGGCATCGAGGCGCACCTTGGCCTTGGCGTGGCCGTACGGCTCGAGCAGGTCCTTGGCGATCCCGGCGCGCTCGGCGATCTCCTCGATGCGCTGGAGACGGGTGGCCTGGGCGATCTCGATGTCGGTGAGCATGGCGCCCGTTTACGCCGGCCGAGCCGGTTCGTCGAGCCCCGCCGTTCATCGAGCCCGGCGCCGTCCCGCCGCCCCCGTCAAATGCAGAGCTCCGCCCGGTCCGAGCAGCGGCGCACGAGGTCGCACTCGCAGTCGAGGCACGCGTGGTACGAGGACACGCCGCAGCGGCGCATCACCTCGCCGCGGAGCAGACGCCGAGCGCGGTGCAGGCGCACGTGGACGTTGGCGGAGGAGATACCCAGAGCGCTCGCGACGGCGCGGGGCTCCTCCCCCTCCACGTCCACGCGGCGAATGACCTCGGCGTAGCCGGGCCGCAGCTCCGACACGAAGCGCTCGGTGCACGCGCAGGTGGCGTCCACCGGCACGGCGCGCGGCGCCTGCTCGAGCGTCTCGAGGTCGGCGGCGGCGCGGTGCTTCATCGGGTCGTGGATCCGATCGCGGAGGTGGTCGGCGATGGCGCGGCGAAGGATGCGGTAGAACCACGCGCGGGCGCGCGAAGGGTCGTCGAGCAACGCAGCCCGCCCCGACGCTCGGAGCAAGGCGCGCTGCACGACGTCCTCTGCATCGGCCTCGGCGACCCGACGGGCCGCGAGGCGAACGAAGCGCGCCCGCTCGGGCATGAGCAATCGCAGGAGGGCGGGCGCGTCCATCGGGACTAACCTTGGCCCTTCGCCCGTCCGGCGCAAGCCGCGCAGCCGCACGGCTGGCAAGGACAGTCCGGTCCGCAGGGACAGGTGGAAGGGCACGGCAGGGTCTTTCTCGGCTGGCTCATGGGATGATCTCCTTGGCTACGCGGGTGCAATCGCCCGCTTCGATCCTGCTGACGGGCGGCCCCCGGAGTTTCTTACGGTCTGCTCGCTCTTTGTGGAGTCGCGCGCCCATGCCGCTGTGGACTACCCGTCCACTCTGTGAACCGCGCGTGCAGGGCCGGCGCCCCGCACCATCGCGCAACGCGCTGGAATCACGTGGCAATGGGCTGGGCACGGATGCTGCTCTATCCCCCGGCAGGAGGTGCACTCAATGCGCACGTCGAACTCGGGCCTGGGGATTCTGTTGTCGCTCATCGCTGGAAGCGTCTTCGCTTGCTCCAGCGCGTCGAAGGCTCCCCAGCGGACGGCGGAGGCCATCGCGCCCGCCGCCTCCGCCGACTCCGGTGCGGAGCAGGCTCCGGGGCTGCTCGGCGGCAACGGCGACGCGGCACCCTCCCAGGACTGCACGAGCGGCACGCCGCAGGGCTGCCCGTGTGCGACGGCCGGACAGACGGTCGCGTGCTGGACCGGACCGGCCGCGAGCCGCGGCACCGGCCTCTGCCAGGACGGAACGCAGACCTGCGTGGCAGGCCAGGGCGAGGTGGGGCAGTCGACGTGGGGACCCTGCACGGGCGAGGTGCTCACGTGCGGTCCGACCGACGCCGACGGCGGCGTCGACGCCGCGCCCGTCACGGCGGTCGGCGAGGACTCCGGCGTCGACACCGGCGCCGCGGTCGTGGTCACCGCGGACGCCGCGGCGGCCCCCATGATCCTCGTGGCTCAGGCCGGCGAGACGTACATGTCCGCGGCGAGCTGCACGGACAGCTGCACCGGCTGCGTCCCCGGCACGGTGATCGGCTGCTACGACGACTGCAACGCCAAGGAGTACTGCAACACCACGATGACCGAGACCTGCCAGCCGAACGGGACGTGGGGCGCGTGCACCGAGGGCGGGACGAAGACGGTCGATTGCAGCGAGATCTGGGGCAACTGCGCGAACTTCAACAACGGCGCCGGCGCCTACGAGGGATCCAACTGCGCCGCGGCGTTCGCCGGCTGCGCTACGCCCGTGAACTCGTGCATCACCCCGGTACCCGGGCTCGTGGGCGGCGGCACGCGCGACCCCGGCGCGGGCACCGACGACGCCGGCCCCGGTTCCCCCGGCGGTGGCTTCGGCGGCGGCGCTGCTGGCAGCCTCGGCTCGAAGTGCATGACCAGCACGGACTGCACCGCTCCCCTCACCTGCACCAACAGCCTCTGCCTCTGAGCGGCCGCCGTCCGGGCCGCGTGGGTAGACTGGCGTAGACTGGCGCCGTGACGACGACGGGAGACACGAGCGCAGACGAGAGGGACGAGATTCGTGGCCGGGGGGGCAGCCGTACGGGGTGGCAACGGGTGGTCGGGGTGGGGATCGCGGGGTTGGTCCTGGCGCTGAGCGTCGCGCTCACGCTGCGCTCCTCCTCCCGGGTCCGCGTGGAAGCTTCACGCGGGCCTCTCCCCGCCCCGGCCGAAGGTGACCGCGGCGAGGCGTGCGCGGACGTCGGCGACCGCCGCGTCTGCTGGGGTCCGGGGCTGTCTGGCGCGGGCTGCTCGGACGGGATGTGCGTGGTGGAGAGGACGGTCCCGGCCGGCGTGGCGGCTCCCGCGGGCTGGCGCTGCGACGGAAGAGGGGCGAGCCGGGTCTGCGAGGAGCGGGTGCACGACGGGAGCGCCTTCGTGTGCGACGGAGGCACGTGCGCCCAGGCGGACCCCCGCATGCCCGACGAGGGTGAGTGGGAGTGCGTCGACATCGACGGCATCGTCTACTGCCACGCCACCGCGCACGCATCGGGCACGGCCCCTGGCCCCGCGGACCTCGGGTGGAAGTGCGGGCAGAGGCGCGGAGCCCCACCGGGTGAGCGGGTCTGCGTCGACCTCTCCCCGGATCGCCCCGACGCCAAGGGCTGGCGCTGCAAGTACGAGTACGTGTCGTTCTATGCGCGCCGGGTGTGCGCGCACGAAGGCGCGAGCAGCGTCGGCGGCCGCTGCAGCGGGACGAGCGCCGACGCGTGCCCGCGCGACGCTCGATGCGTCGGCGGCCTCTGCGTGCCGCCGCGTCCGACCCCGGACTGCTGGCTCGACAAGGACTGCGGCGATGGCGCGCGCTGCCGCTGGGGCAGCTGCACGGGGGGAGGAGCGTGAGGCCACTCCGGAGCAAGGCGCTCTTCGTCGCACCGCTGGTCGCGCTGCTCGCACAGGGCATCGTGGCGTGCGGCGACGACGACGCCGGCCCCTCCGTCACCCTGACCGTTCGCCTCCCCGCCGGCACCGTCGTCGATCCCCACAAGGTCCGCTTCGAGCCCGCGTCGGCGGTCCGCTCGGCGGTCGCGAGGAACGGCGAGCTCGCGCTCGTGGCCGATGGCCGGGCCGAGCGGCTGACGGTCCGCGCTCCGGGCGTGTGCCCCGTGACCTTCAGCCGGACCACCGGCGCCGTGCTCGAGGCGCGCCCATGGTTCGACCTGGGGCCGGACCGCGGGCAGATCGGGTACGACAAGCCGTTCTCGATCGACGTGGCCGTCGGATGTCCGGAGGCCCAGGCGAAGAAGGCGCACCTCGAGTGGAAGCAGGTGGAGGGGCCTCCGCTGCTCGAGTGGAGAGTCGACGCGGACGGCCTCCGGGTGCACGCCCGCACGCGCCCCTTTGCCGACGTGCACGAGGAGACGAGCCGCTGGGGCATCGTGCCGGTGTCGCCTCGCACCCAGGGTCGGTACGCGCTCGAGGCGTCCTGGCGGGTGGACGGGGCGACGGTCGCCCGGAGCGTCGTCGTGACCTCGATCGCGCGCGCGACCGGCGTGCCCAGCCTCGCCGTCGGCCAGCGAGTCATGCTCGCGGGCGACGGCTGGCACGTCCGACTCTCCCCGCCTGGCGCCCGCGCGCGCGTCGGCTCGGATGAGAGGAGCCCCCGCGCTACCTTCGAGGCCGACGTCGCTGGCCACTGGATCCTGGAGGACGGGAGCGGCGCGGTGCTCGGCCTCCGCGCAGGCCGCTACGACGGGACGCCGCTCGGGTGCGGGACGAGCGAGTGCCACCACGACGAGGATGTCTCGTCGGCGGACAACGCGATGACGCACGCCCTCGAGCGGCAGCTCTCGCTCCCCGACGCCACGCGCCCCGACGTCTCTTGCATGCTCGATTGCCACGTCGTCGGCGAGCGCGGCATCCACGACGGGGGGTTCCTGGACCGCGCGACGGAGCAGCGCTGGAGCGGAGCCGACCGGCCCTCGTGGCAAGAGCTGCCCCGCACGCTGAGGCGCCTGGGCAGCGTGGGCTGCACGGGCTGCCATGGGCCTGGCGCCATCCCGGAGCGGACGGCGAGCCGCGCCGTGCTGCGGGTCGACGTGTGCGCGACGTGCCACGACGACCCGCCGCGCTACACGCACGTGGCCGAGTGGCAGGCGTCGCGCATGGCGCGCTCCGACGTGGCGCCCGCGACGCGCGCGACCTTCGCGTGTGCGCGCTGCCACACGACGTCGAAGTTCCTCGCCGCCCAGGGATCGCACGGGATGCGCTTTCCCGACGACGACGACCTGCACGCGGAGCCCGCCGGCATTGGCTGCGCCGCGTGCCACGCTTCCCACGAGCTGCACATGGCCAGGCAAGGCGCCGCGCGCGCCCTGCTTCGCAACGTGCCGCTCCCGGACGAGCTCGAGGCGGACGGCGGCGCCGAGCGGTACGGAGCGAGCGCCGTCTGCATCGCGTGCCACGCGCCCGTGCCCGGCGAGAAGGTCCCCTCGGCCTCCGCCGCCGCGATCTGGGCCGGGCGCGTGGCCATCGCGCTGCCGAGCGCCGCAGGCGCGCCTTCGCCCGCCCCGCATGGACAGGTTCCGTGCGTCGCCTGCCACGGCGGGGAAGTGAAGACCGACCACTCCTTCCGCGCCGACCACGGGTCCTGCACGAGGTGCCACGCGGGCGGAGCGCCGCCCGAGGATCGCGCGGACGAGCACGGCCGGACCGTTCGGCAGCGAGCCCTCGCGCTGTGGGCCGAGCTACGCGTCCGGCTCGAGCTCCCCGCGGAGGGCGCGGGACCGGCGCACGCGTCCTCGCTCGACGCCGCGATGACGACCGCCAGCGGCAGGTCGCCTGCGTTAGCCCGCGCGCTCTACGAGGTCGCGCTCGTCGTCGAGGATCCCGCCGCTGGGGTCCACAACGCCCCCTTCGCACGCCAGATGCTCGACGACGCGGAAGCGACGCTCCACGCCACGAGCCCAGCCACGCCGCCGAGGTAGCCCGGCACTCTTGACCGCGGCCGGCGGCGCGCCCAGATCGGCGACGCACACTTCCAAGACCACAGGAGAGTCCCATGACGAAGGCTATCCCCGAAGGCCTGCACAGCGTCACCCCTCAACTGACGATCGACGGTTGCGCGGAAGCGATCGAGTTTTACAAGAAGGCGTTCGGCGCCGTGGAGGTCCAGCGTGCCCCCGACCCGAGCGGCAAGAAGGTCTGGCACGCCCAGATCAATATCGGCGACTCGGCGATCTTCGTGAACGACACCTTCCCCGACATGGGATCGGGCCCCGGCCCCGCGAGCCTCTGGCTCTACTCCGACAACGTCGACGCGGCGTTCAAGCGCGCCGTCGACGCGGGCGTCACCGTGAAGATGCCGCTCGCGGACATGTTCTGGGGCGACCGGATGGGCTCCGTCGTCGACCGCTGGGGCAACCGGTGGACGCTTGCCCAGCACGTCAAGGACATGTCTCCGGCGGAGATGAGGGCCGCCGGCGACGCTGCCGCGGCCGAGTGGCAAAAGCCGAAGCCGAAGTGAGCCGCATCCATAGATGAACAGCGCACTCCGGCAGGAATACCGCCGGGGTGCGCCGCCAGCAACGCGGCCCAGATCCGTGGCATCGTAGGCGCATGCCGACGAAAGCCTATGCGGTCCAGAACGCGACGTCCCCGGTAGCCCCCTTCGAGATCGAGCGGAGGGAGCCGCGCGAGCGCGACGTCGTCATCGAGATCACCCACTGCGGCGTCTGCCACTCCGACGTGCACCAGGCCCGTAACGAGTGGAGGAGCTCCCTCTACCCGATGGTCCCCGGCCACGAGATCGTCGGCAAGGTCACCCGCACGGGCGCCAAGGTGAAGAAGCTCGCCGTCGGCGACACGGCGGGCGTCGGCTGTCTCATCGACTCCTGCCGGACGTGCGCGTCGTGCAAGGAGGGCCTCGAGCAGTACTGCGAAGGCGGGATGGTCGGCACGTACAACGGGTACGAGAAGGGGAGCAAGCAGATCGCGTTCGGCGGCTACTCCGAGCGGATCGTCGTGGACGAGGACTTCGTCCTCAAGGTCTCCCCCAAGCTCGACCCCGCGCGCGTCGCGCCGCTGCTGTGCGCCGGCATCACGACGTGGTCGCCGCTCCGGCACTGGAAGGTGTCCAAGGGCCAGCGCGTCGGCATCGTCGGCCTCGGCGGGCTCGGCCACATGGGCGTCAAGCTCGCGAGAGCGCTCGGCGCGGAGGTCGTCGTGTTCACGACGTCCGCGAACAAGAAGGGCGACGCGCTCGCGCTCGGGGCCCACGAGGTCGTGCTGTCCAGGGACGCCGCGCAGATGGCCGCCCAGGCCGGGCGCTTCGACTTCGTGCTCGACACCGTGTCGGCGCCGCACGACTACAACGCGACGATCGCGCTCCTCAAGCGCGACGGGGCGCTCACGCTGGTCGGCGCCCCGCCGACCCCCGCGGAGATCATGGGCTTCGGCCTCATCATGAAGCGCCGCAGCGTGGGCGGCTCGCTCATCGGCGGCATCAAGGAGACCCAGGAGATGCTCGACTTCTGCGCGCAGCACGAGATCATGTCGGACGTGGAGGTCATCCCGATCACGAAGATCAACGAGGCCTACGAGCGCATGGTGAAGGGCGACGTGAAGTACCGCTTCGTCATCGACATCGCGACGCTGCGCGCCTAGCGCGCGCTCCGTACGGGTGGAAGGAAACCGGCCGGTGGTGCTAGGGTTTCCGTGACCATGATCGACGCCCCCGAGACCGCCGCTGGGGTGCGCGAGGGGGACGTCCTCGCCGGCAAGTACCGCGTCGAGAAGATCCTCGGCGTGGGCGGCATGGGCGTCGTGGTGGCGGCCCATCACCTCCAGCTCGACGAGAAGGTGGCCATCAAGTTTCTCCTGCCCGGGGCCCTCGGCAACCGTGAGGCCGTCGAGCGGTTCGCGCGGGAGGCCCGGGCGGCGGCGAAGATCAAGAGCGAGCACATCGCGCGCGTGAAGGACGTGGGCGCGCTCGAGAACGGCGCGCCCTACATGGTCATGGAGTGCCTCGTCGGGAGCGATCTCGCGGCATGGCTGCGGGAGTCGGGGCCCCTCACCATCGAGCAGGCGGTGAGCTTCGTCCTGCAAGCCTGCGAGGCCCTCGCGGAGGCGCACTCGCTCGGCATCGTCCACCGGGACCTGAAGCCCGCGAACCTCTTCTGCGTGCGCGGCAACGACGGGCGCCCTTGCATCAAGGTCCTCGACTTCGGCATCTCGAAGATCGGCACCGACCTCTCGATGACGAAGACCCAGGCGGTCGTGGGCTCGCCCCTGTACATGTCGCCCGAGCAGATCTCGTCGGCGAAGTCGGTCGACGCGCGCGGGGACATCTGGTCGCTCGGGGCCACGCTCTTCGAGCTCGTGACGGGGCAGCTCCCGTTCGAGGCGGCGACGCTCCCCGAGCTCGTCTACAAGATCATGAACGTCCCGCCGCTCTCGCTCCGCGATCTGCGCCCCGGCGCGCCGGTTGCGCTCGAGAGGGTCGTGCTGCGCTGTCTCGAGAGGGACCGCGCCGCGCGGTTCCAGAGCGTCGGCGAGCTGTCGGCAGCGCTCGGGCACATCGAGCCCGACCTGTTCAGCAGCTCGGTCAAGCGCGTCTCCCGCATCTCCACGGCGCTCGGCAGCGGCCCTTCGCTCCCGTCGCTGTCGCCCTCGCAGCCGAACTACAGCACGCTGGCCATCGCGGAGACGGCCGCCTCCTGGAGCGAGAACACGTCGGTGCCGCCAAGGGGGCGGAGGCGCCTGGCCGCCCTCCTCGGAGGCGGAGCGCTCGCCCTGCTGACGCTCCTCGCCGTGCTCGCGGCGTTTCCCTGGACGCGGCACGCGCCGAGCCCCGCGCTCTCCGGCGCCGCATCGCTCGCCACCGGGTCGGCCGCGGTGCCCAGCGTGCTGGCGAGCGCGAGCGAACCGGTCCCGGCGTCTGCGACGCCTCTTCCCGCGTCGGCCGGCCCCGCGCCGGTCGTCTCCGCGCGCCGGCGCACCGAGGACGCGAGACCGAGGAGCACCGCGTCCACCTCGAGGCCCGTCGAACCTCCTCCGGCGGCGCCGACCCCCACCCCTGGAGCCGTCGTTGACAAGCCGCCCTTCTGAGCTCCGCGGGCTCCTGGCCGTCGCCGCGCTCGGCATCGTTGTCCTCGCGGGGCTGCCGCAAGCGCTTGCGGACACTCCCCCGTCGGCCACCGAAGCGCCCGACGTGACGCACGCCCGGGAGGCCTTCGTGGAGGGGGCCGCCCTCGTGAAGCGGGCGCAGTGGGCCGAGGCGCTCGCGGCCTTCGAGCGCTCGTCCAAGCTTTTGCCGCACGCGGTGACGACCTACAACATCGGAGCGTGCGAGCGCGCGATGGGGAGCTACACCCTCGCGCGCGGGCACCTCGCGGCCGCGCTCGCCGAGAACGAGGCGGCGGGCGGCAAGCAGCTCTCCGAGAGCCTGCAGACGGACACCAGGGCCCTCCTCGTCGAGATCGATCACCTGCTCGCGTCGCTGACCGTGACGCTGACTCCCCCGAACGCCACGATCGCCGTCGATGGACGCCCGCTGGCGGCCGGGGACAAGGGACCGCCGCCCGTTCTCCTTGGCGGCGTGCGGACGCCGGGACCAGGCGAGCCTGCTCCGGCGAGCGTCTTTCGGCTGGTGCTCAACCCGGGCGCGCACGTCCTCGTCCTGTCGGGCGAGGGCTTCGGCGAGGCCGTCGTGCCGAGGACGCTCGCACCAGGCGCACAGGAGGAGGTCCACCTCGCGCTCGACCGGCTCCCGGCGCGCCTGCACGTCGACTCCGCGCCGGCCGGAGCGATCGTCACGATCGACGACGTCGACGTGGGGCCCACGCCCGTCGACGTGCTCCGCGCGGCGGGCTCGTACCGCGTCCAGGTGCGGCAGCACGGCTACGTCGCGTACGACACCCGCGTCCTCGCCCACGCGGGCGAGCCGATCACGCTGAGCGCCTCGTTGCCTCTGGAGAAGCCTTCGCTGACGCAACGCTGGTGGTTCTGGACCGCCGCGGGTGTCGTGGTCGCAGGGGGCGCCGCGCTGACGTACGCGGTCACCCGGCCGACGCCGCAGCCCCCCCCTTACGACAGCGGGAGCGCCAACTGGCTGGCGCACGCGCAGGGCATCCGGTGGTGACGCCGCGAGACGCTCACATCGACAGGGCGCACCGGAAGCCGACGGTCGAATCCGCGTACTCGTCCCCTCCGTAGAACCGGAAGTAGCCGGCGGCCTCGTCCGGTGCGTCGCTCCAGCTGCCTCCGCGGTAGCTGAAGTCGATCTTCTCTCCGTTGAAGTCGACCCCGCACGCGGGATCGACCAGCACGGGCGACGCGGTGCCCACCGACGACCCTCGGTTCCAGCATGAGCCGGTGTACGGGCTGAAGAGATCCGCCACCCACTCGCTCACGTTGCCTCCGAGGTTGGTGATCCCGAGCTGCGTCCGATCGAGCGGATCCCCACCTGGGACGATGCCCACCGAGAAGCCGTTGGCCGGGGTCTCGCAGCCGTAGGCCTCGTCGCTGTTGATGAAGCTGCCGTGGCCCACCACGGCGTACGTGCACGCGTTCGAGTCCTGCCCCCACGGGTAGGGAGTCTCGGCCGCCAGGTTGCCGGACGCGTACTCCCATTCGGCCTCGGTCGGGAGCCTCTTGCCGACCAGCGCGCACGCCTGGGCGGCGACCGCGTGCGAGATGCAGTTGACAGGCATCGCGTCGCTCGCAGAGTCGTGGCTACCTACGTAGGTGCACGCGCCCGTCGGAGCGTCGAAGTCCGGATCGGCCATGAGCGGCGCGGGCAACCCGTCGTGGAGGATCAGCTGGCGAAAGGCGCCGACCGTGAACTCGTTCGTGTCGAGGGCGAACGGCGAGAGCTCGACGAGGTGCTCGGGCGTCGGGTCGCGCGTGGCGTCGATGGGGAGGTAGCGCGGGCTGCCGAGCAGGAAGGCCCCGCCGGGCACGCAGACCATCCCGGCCGGAACGGCGCCACGGCAGTCGACCTTCGCCGCGGGCGCCCAGCTGCCCGGCGCCGGCAGGCCGGTCAGGCTCTGCACGGGCGAGAGCGTCGGCTCGGGCGCGAGGGCGCCGGCCGTGGGATCGCACGTGGTCCGGCCGTTCACGTCCGCCGCGAGACCGAAGCAAGACATGGAGAGGGTGAGCGCGACGGCCGTGAGCCCCGACGGAGGAGGCAGCGTGGCTGTGCCGTCGATGAGGCTCGACGTCGTGGGAAGGCCGTCGCTGCCCGTCAACGCGAACCGGAAGAGCCGCGCCCGGATGCGGACGGGCACAGAGGGATCGGCGGGCACGACGCCGAACGAGATGGGCCAGCTCCCGGGCGTCGAGGCGTCGAAGAACTGCTCGGGAGGATCGGCGCTGCCATCGAGGACGTCCACGATGACCTCGTCGCCAAACTGGGGCACGGGCGCGTCGGTCGCGAGGTAGACCTTCCACTCGGGCCTCGCCGGCGCGTCCGCCGCGCACGCTGCCGCGCAGCCGACGAACAGGGAGAGCGCGAGGACGGCCTTCACGGAGACGTTCCGCCGGCGCTCGGGTAGACGCAGCGAAACCCTCCGGTCACGTACCGCCCGTCCGGCTGCCATGGCAGCCGCGTCGGAAGCGTGACGTCGGGGTCCGAGTTCCAGTTGCTGCCGCGCGCGGCGTAGGGCGACGCAGGGTCGCGGCAGATGGGATCGGTGAGGATGCCGGCCGAGCTCCAGCACGGGGCGTCGTACTGGTCCAGCGAGTCGGCCATCGCCTCGGTCAGGCTGCCCAGCATGTCGAGGACGCCGTCGCGGGACACGTCCCCGAGGCCTCCGCAGGCGGCCGTCGCAGGGTGAGATCCAACGGTCTGCATTCCGAAGCCCGCGCAGAGCCCGTCGTAGGGCGGCGGACCGGTGCGCGAGACGGACGCCGCGCAGCAGGTAGCGTCCTCGTTGCCCCAGGGGTAGAGGCGGCGCTGGCCCCTACCGCGCGCTGCGTGCTCCCACTGCGCCTCGCTGGGCAGCGTCCCGCCCTCTGCCTGGCAGGCGAGCATCGCGGTCTGCCAGTAGACGCAGTTCAGGGCAAAGTGGTCGTTCGCCGGGGCCGTCGCCCCGAGCCAGGTGCAATACTTCAAGTCCGGGTCGGACGGTATGCCCAGCTGAGGCAGCGGGCCCTTGAATGGTCCCCGCTGGAGGAGCGCCCTGAACCGGCCGACGGTGTACTCGTCCGTGTCGAGGAGGAACGGCGAGACGACGGCGGGCCGGAGGGGGACCGGGTCGAAGCCGACCAGCGATGACCCGGCGATCACCTCCTCGCCGAGGATCGAGAACCCTCCAGGAATGCACCGCGTCCCGGCCTTCGGCGAGCTCGCGCAGGGCACCTCGCGTGCGGGCGCCCAGGTGCCTGCGACCGTGGGCGCAGGATCGCCGGAGACCGGGGTGACGCCGTCGGTCGGCGGACCTCCGAGCTCGGACGCGTCGATGCAGGTGGTCTCGGGGGCGAGGAAGCTCGACGCCGTGCCCAGGCAGTCCTCGGTCAGCAGCACGCCGACCCGCAGCACGCCGGACGGCGCCGCGACACGGACGAGGCGCTCGATGGTGGTCTGCGGGGGAGGATCGAGGACGGCCATGCCGGCGGCCGTTCCCGCCGTCGCGAAGAGGGCTCGAAAGAGCCGTATCCGGAGGCGCACGTCTCCCGTCGGCGGCGGCACGACGCCGAACGAGACCGGCCAGCTCTCGAGATCTGCGACGAGGAAGCTCCTGAGGTCGACGATGTCGTCGGCGTCGTCGAGCACGTCGATGCGCAGGGTGTCGACCGCGCTGTCCGGCGAGAGCTCCGGGTGGAGCGCGAGCTCTCCCACGAGCGGCGCATCCGTGTCGAGGACCACGACGACCTCGGGGCGCGCCGGGCCCTGCGCGGAGCACGCGACGGCGAACGTCCACGTGAGCGCCGCCCTCAGCCGAACACGCATCGCGGGCCAGTCTATTCCACGGCCACCCACGGTGGTAGCGTGGGCGTGTGCTGGCGAGGTCAGGCTGCGCCGCGTTCCTCCTGGCAGCGTGCACCGCGGGGTGCGCGGCGCGCGCGCCCGCGGAGGCCTCGGTGGATGCGGGCGACGCCTCTCCCGCGCCCGCGGACGCCGCCGGGACGTTCGGCGCGAGCGCTTGCTGGGCGTGCAGGTCGGGGTTGTGCGCCTCCGAGGTGTCCGGCTGCACCGACGACCCGGGTTGCACCGCCTACGTCACGTGCCTCCTCGCGTGCCCGGAGGGAGAGGACGGGAACGTGGACGCCACGTGCGCCGCCGCGTGCCCGGCGGCGGGCAGCTCGGTGACGGCGGAGGACGTCGTCACGTTGAACACCTGCCTCGCCTCCGGGCCGGCGGCCAGCTGCGCGGCGTGCGGCGCGGACGCCGGGGTCGCCTACGCGATCCTGCACCAGAGCTGCCCGGTCGTGACGAGCGCGAGCAACCCCTGCGCCGCCGCGGGGGAGACGGCGTGCTGCAAGACCGAGGCTGCTTGCCTCGCGAACCCTTCGTGCGTGGCGCTCTCGGACTGCTTCGACAACTGCAACTACGACGACGTGATCCCGGACGCCGGGCCCGACGCCGGCTACTTTCCTTCGTGCCGCGAGGCGTGCATCGCCGCGAGCCCCAAGGGTCTCGAGGACTTCGTGCTCTTCTACGCTTGCTACGACTTCACGGCGTCCGCAGAGTGCGGCGGAGTCCCTGGCCCCTGCAACACCTGCCTCGAGGCCTACTGCGTCCAGGCGACCATCAACCTGAACGTCGCGCCGGGCGGCTTCGGCGTCTACGACTGCGTCTACGACCCTGCCTGCGCCGGGGGCCCCGTCTGCGAGATGCAATGCGAGGAGGAGTACCCGGGGGCCGTCAAGGCGCTCGAGGAGTACGAGGCATGCCAGATCAACGCTTGCCCCGTGTGCGGGAACTGATGCCCACAGAGGAAACGGGCGCCTGCCAGGACGCATCCAACCCGCATACGGTTGACGATCTTCCGTGCAGAGCGCGATAACGCCCCCCGAATGACGGACGCATGGCTCGCCGGCGGCACCCCACAGGCCGCGCTCCCTGTGCCCGCGAGGCGGCCCCTCTTCGGCCGGCTCATCCGCATCGGTCGCACGACGGCCCTCACGCCTTCCGCGGCGCGCTACGTCGTCCTCTCGAACATCCTCGCCTGGCTGGGCGTCCTCTTCACCGTCGGCTTCGCGCCGGTGCTCCTCGTGTCGAGGACGCTGCTCTACCCGGCTCTGCAGCTCGTCTACGCGCTCGTCTACCTGCCGACCTTGTGGCTGAACCACAAGCACCGCTACTTCGCGGCGACCACGTGGCTCTTGCTCGGCAGCCACATCGCGGTCCTCTCGCAGGTGCTGGTCGAGGGGCGCGGCTTCGACGTGCAGCTCTTCTTCATGCTCCACGCGGTGCTCCCCTTCCTCCTCTACTCGCCGCGGCACGAACGCGCGACGTTCGCGCTCTCGGCGCTCGCGGGGCTCGACCTCATCGCCGTCATCACGCTGGGGCCGCGCCTGCCGCAGCTGGGTCCGCCGATACCGGCGTCGGCGCTCCTCGTGCTCAAGCCCGTCCTCCTGGGCGGGCTCTTCTTCACCATCGGCGCGTGCGCCCACTACGCCCGCCAGGCGACCCGGATCGCCGAGGAGGCGCTCGATCGCGAGCACCGGCGCTCGGAAGCGCTCCTCCTCAACATTCTGCCGGCGTCGATCGCGCAGCGGCTCAAGGCCGACGAGGGCATCATCGCCGACCGCCTCGCCGACGTGACCGTGCTCTTCGCCGACATCGTCGGCTTCACCACGATGTCCGCGCGCATGCCGCCCGATCGCGTGGTCGAGATCCTGAACAAGCTCTTCTGCGCGTTCGACGACCTCGCGACGGCGCGCGGGCTCGAGAAGATCAAGACCATCGGCGACTGCTACATGCTGGCCGGCGGCCTCCCCGAGCCGCTCGAAGGTCACACCGAGATCGTCGCGGACACGGGCCTCGAGATGCTGCGCATCGCGCGCGAGATCAGCGCGGAGACGGGGGAGCACATCGCGCTTCGCGTGGGCATCCACGCGGGGCCGATCGTGGCGGGCGTCATCGGCAAGCGCCGGTTCATCTACGATATGTGGGGGGACACGGTGAACACGGCCAGCCGCATGGAGTCCCTCGGCGTCCCGGGCACGGTGCAGGTCAGCGCGGCCACGCACGAGCGGCTCGCGCCGCGGTTCGAGATGACGCCGCGGGGCAGCATCGAGGTGAAGGGCAAGGGGGCGATGGACGTGTGGCTCGTCGAGAGGCGGCGGCCCTGATTCTCCGGCTTCACGGGGACCACGTGAGGGTGACGGTGCCGTTCGATCCGCTGCCGCCACGGCTCACCGCGTACGTGCCCGCGTCGTCCTCCGTGAACGACGAGCCCCCGCCGCCGCCCGCGCCTTCGAACACTTCCGACGCCGCACCCGTGGATGCCCCTCCCCCCCCGCCATAGTAGCCACCGCCCCCACCACCCGCGCCTGCAGCTCCGCTGCCGCCAGACGTCCTCGTGCCGGGCTGGCCGGGCGCAACGCCGCCGCCGGCCCCGCCGCCTGCAGCCAGGGAGGCTCCAAGGCCCTCCGGTGGGTTGCCCGGGCTGCAGCTTGACCCGTCCGCTCCCAGGCCGCCGGGGCCGCCCCCCGCGCCTCCGGGCGAAGCACCGCTGCAGCTTCCTCCTCCTCCCCCTCCTCCTGCGACGACGAGGCGCGTGCACGAGGAGGCCGTGCCGGCTTCGGGGGACGCGCCGCAGCCGATGTCGACCTCGGAGCTGCCGCCGCCGCCTCCGCCGCTCGGGTTGTTGCCCGCGGACGGGGACGCTCCTCCGGGGACGCCCCCGATGGCCTGCGTGCCGCCGGTGCTCCCGCCGGCGCCGACGAAGATCGTTACGGGGGTCCCGCTGGCAAGGGCAAGCACGGCAACGACCGCGCCTCCTGCTCCTCCGCCGGGCCCGCCGCCCGCGCCTCCGAACGCTTGCACGGCGACGTGGCCGCACCCGGCGGGCACGGGCACCTGGACGACCCCCGGCGTCGCGTACACGACGGGGTCTACCGGGCAAACCGCCGCGTCGGCGCCGGAGCCGTCGTCCGTCGCGTCGGGCAAGGCGTCGGCGGTCGCGTCGGGCGGCCTTGCGTCAGCCGTCGCGTCGGGAAACGGTGCGTCGGGCGCTCCCCCGTCGTCGGAGCCGACGGCGGCGCGGTACTCCGTGCCGAGACCGGCGACCAGGGCGCAGCCGGTCATCCAGGTGAGGCTCGCGCCCAGGAGCATCGTTCGCTTCTTCACGGAGGCGCCTCGTCGGCAGTCTCTACCATTCGCCCCGAGGGGACCACAGATCACGGCGCCGCGACGGGTGAAGTGCGGATGCTCCTTGGAGTAGAGTCCGCCGCCCATGACACGCTCCTCGCTATGCGCCCTCTTCCTGCTCGTCGCGTGCAACCCGAGCAGCTCCGAGGCCCCCTCGCCTCCCCCGCACGCGAGCGCCGCGGCCGCCGGGACGACGAGCGCGGCCCCCGCCGCGAGCGCGGCCCCCGGCAAGCGCGGTCCGCGCGCGTACGTGAGCAACGAGGCGTCGGGCGACGTCACCGTCATCGACCTCACCGAGGGCCAGAGCGTCGCCAACATCCCGGTCGGCAAGCGCCCGCGCGGCATCCAGCACTCGCCCGACGGCGCGTTCGTCTACGTCGCGCTGAGCGGCTCGGTCCCCGCGGGCCCGGGGTCGACGGGCGACGCGGGGCCCGCCGACAAGTCGGCCGACGGTATCGGCATCCTGAGCACAGAGACGCGCACGCTCGTGGGGCGCCTCCCGAGCGGCTCCGACCCCGAGCAGTTCGCCGTCAGCGTCGACGGCAAGAAGCTCTACATCTCCAACGAGGACGCCGCGCTCGTGTCGATCGTCGACACCGGGACGAAGCAGATCGACAAGTCGATCCCCGTCGGCGAGGAGCCCGAGGGCGTGGCCGCGAGCCCCGACGGCCGCTGGGTGTACGTGACGAGCGAGGCCAAGAACGCCGTCTTCGTGGTCGACACGCTGGCGGGCAAGGTCGTGACCCAGCTCGCGGTCGGCGCGCGCCCGAGGGCCGCCGGTTTCCTGCCCGACTCGTCCAAGGCGTACGTGACCTCGGAGGCGGGCGGCAGCGTCGCCGTCGTCCTCCTGCCGTCCCACAAGATCGTCAAGACCCTGAAGCTCGAGGGGGAGAACGTGCGCCCGATGGGCATCGTCGTCGCGCCGGACGGCAAGCTTGCCTACGTGACGACAGGCCACGGCGGCACCGTCGTGGTCCTCGACACGGCCAAGGACGAGCCCGTCGCCTCCATCCCCGTGGGCAAGCGCCCGTGGGGCATCGCGATCACGCCGGACGGGAAGACCTTGTACGTGGCGAACGGGCCGTCGAACGATGTGTCGGTGGTGGACACGGGGACGCGGAAGGAGACGGGGAGGATCAGGACGGGGGAGAAGCCGTGGGGGATCACGCTGGTGCCGTAGGGACCCCCTCTGTCATCCTGAGCGCAGCGAAGGAGCCCCATCCGGACGCCCTCGTGAGGAGAGTCCGAGCGCGGTGGGCCTGGGGGGTCCTTCGCTGCGCTCAGGATGACAGTAGCCGCGTGGTACCCTCGCCGGAGCGTGAGCAAGGGCGCCTCCATCTTCCTCGCGGCGGCGCTGCTCCTCGCGTGCCGTGCGGCCACGGAGATCGCGGTGTCCGTCCAGACCGATCTGCCGTGTGACCAGGTGCAGTCCGCCGCCCTCCGGGTGGTCGGCGGGGCGGACGATGCGTCCGTATCGACGAAGTGCGAGCCGCAGGGGGACGGAGGATACCTCGGCACGGTCGTGCTCGTCCCAGGCGCGAGCCGCGATGGCCGCCTCCAGATCGTGGTCACGGCGACGCTCGACGGCGGCAGCTGCGATACCCCGGCCGACGCCGGGCTGCGCGGGTGCATCGTCGAGCAGCGCGACTGGGCCTTCGTGCCGCACGACTCGCTGACCGCGACCGTCCTGCTCCCGAAGGACTGCGTGAACATCCGCTGCGACGGCGGGACGACGTGCGATCCGACGGGCGCCTGCGTCCCCCTCGCCCAGTGCAACTTCGCCGCGTGCGCGCCGGCCGACGCGGGCGCCGACGCGGGGTCCGCGGCCGACGCGGCGCCGGACGCCGACGCCACGGTCCCGATGGACGCGCCGGAGACCGCGCCCGCCGACGCGGGCTCGGACGCGACGTTGCCGGAGCCCGACGCCGCCGAGTTCTACACGCTGGGCGGCACGCTCTCGGGGCTCCTCGACGGCGGCGCGGTCGTCCTCGACGACGACGACGCCGGCGCGCTGACGCTCACGGCCAACGGACCGTTCGCGTTCCCGAACCTCGTGACGTCGTCGTATGCCGTGACCGTCGCCAGCCAGCCGCCGGGCCCGCGGCCGGAGCAGTGCGTGGTCACGAACGGCACCGGCGCCGCGTCGCCCTCGCCCGTGACCGACGTGGCGGTGGTCTGCACCGAGGTGCCGATGAACCACCGGACCGACGACTCGCAGTGCGCGACGCCGCCCCCGGCCGGGACGTGCACCATGTCCTCCCAGGGGAGCGCGTGCACGGCCGACGGCCAGTGCACCGCGGGCGTCAACGGGCGTTGCATCATGTCGACCTCCGGCCCCGTCTCGTGCGCCTGCGAGTACGACGCCTGCCTGCAGGACACGGACTGCCCGTCCGGGGAGCTCTGCGTGTGCCAGGGCAGCGCCTACCGCCAGGCCGCGCTCAACGCGTGCGTGACGAGCAACTGCCGGGTCGACTCCGATTGCGGACCGGGTGGGTACTGCTCGCCGTCGCTCGGGAACGGCTACGACGGGTGCGCGGGCAGCATCTACGGGTACTTCTGCCACGTGCCCTCGGACGGGTGCGTGAACGACGCGGATTGCTCGGCAATGGGCACGGGCAATCGCTGCGAGTGGTCACCCGCGAGCGGCCACTGGGGGTGCCAGACCGTCGGGCTATGCCAGTAGCCGCGGGGGGCCACGCGCGGAGCGGGAGCGGATGCCGGCGCGGGAGCGCGTGCGGAAGCGGGAGCGTGGCCGCGTGCGGGACGCGGCCCCACGCGGGTGGTAGCCTCGAGCTTCGTTGAATGTCCCCTGGAAGGGACATCTTAAGGAGGCTTACGCATGCGGCACGGCAAGGCTTCGGTGTTCGTCATCGGCGTACTCGTGACGGCGAGCCTCGGGCTCACGGCCGCGTGCGGCAGCAAGAGCAGCGGCGGCGGGACGGACGGAGGAAAGGCCGACGCGCAAGGAGACAGCTCCGTGCCTCCCGGCACGGACGCGACGAGCGGGGGCGACACGGGGACCGCGCCGCCGGGAAGCGACAGCGGTACGCCCGGAGGCGACAGCGGCGCGCCCGGCAGCGACAGCGGCATCCCCCCGGGCGACACGGGCAGCGCGGACACCGCGCCGCCGCCCGTCGTGGGCGTCATCCAGCACCACAACGACGGCTACCGCGACGGCCGCTACGTCGACGACATCTTCACCTCCGGCGACGCCGGCGCGGCCTCGACCACGCACCTCATCACGTCCTTTGCGGGCGATCTCACGGGCAACGTGTACGCGCAGCCGCTGTGGGTCGAGAACGGGCCCGGCGGCAACGAGGCCTTCATCGTCGCCACCGAGAGCAACCACGTGACGGCCATCGGCGCCAGCGGCGCCACGGTCTGGGACCAGAGCTACGGCCCTCCGGTGCCGCTCAACAAGCTCCCCTGCGGCAACATCAACCCGCTCGGCATCAGCGGCACGCCGTACATCGACGTCGCGTCCCGCACGATCTACTTCGACGAGATGACGAGCCCCGACAACAACGTCACCCTCAAGCACATGATCTACGCCGTCTCGCTCGACGACGGATCGGTGCGGACGGGCTGGCCGGTCGACGTGTCCGCGACCCTCACCACCTTCGACTCGAGCCACCAGAACGAGCGCGGCGCGCTCCAGCTCCTGAACGGCGTCCTCTACGTGCCCTACGGCGGCCACGACGGCGACTGCGACCCGTACTTCGGCTGGGTGGTCGGGGTGCCGATCACGGCATCGGGACCGGGCACGCCCACCGGCTGGCACACCACGGCGTCGCGCGGAGGCATCTGGGGCGCGGGCTCGCTGCCCACCGACGGCACCTCGATCTTCCCCGTGACCGGCAACACCTCGGGGACCACCACGTGGGGCGGCGGTGAGGCCGTCCTCCGCCTCGGAGCCGGGCCGACGTTCTCGGGCGCCAAGGCCGACTACTACACGCCGAGCAACTGGAACGATCTCGACAACGACGACCTCGATCTCGGGGGCGCCAACGACTTCCTCCTCGACATGCCCGGTGCCCCCTACCCGCACCTCGTCGTCGCGCCCGGCAAGGACCAGAACCTCTACCTCCTGAACCGCGACAGCCTGGGGGGCATCGGGGCGGAGCTCTCGAAGACGCAGGTCGCGAGCGGCGAGCTGAACGCCGCGGGCGCCACCTTCCAGACGGCCAGCGGCACGTACGTCGCCCTCCACGTGGCCGTCAACAGCAGCGGCTTCGGGTGCCCCGATGGCAACACGGGCAACCTCGTCGTCGCCAAGATCAACGCGGGCAGCCCTCCCACGGCGGCGGTCGTGTGGTGCGCACCCGACCAGGGCCTCGGCTCGCCCATCGTGACGACGACCGACGGATCGTCCGACCCCATCGTGTGGGACGCGAACGGCACCCTGTGGGCCTACGACGGCGAGACCGGCCAGAAGCTCTTCAGCGGCGCGAACACCCAGATGGCGATGGGGATGCAGTACTTCAACACGCCCATCGACACGAAGGGCCGCATCGCCGTAGCCACCGCCCAGCGGCTCTACATCTTCACGCCGTAGCGGGGTCGACCCCGAGCGCGCGCGCCCGGTTGAACGGCAAAGGGCCGCACGCCCCCCCGGGCGTGCGGCCTCTGCTTTTCTACCCGCCCAGGGCGTGCTCTCTACTTGCCCTGCACCTCCCCCGTGGGGCCGGCGTGCGCTGCGGTCGCGAGCGCCGACTGTGTCCCGCCGTTCGGGGCCCCACCCGCCGCGGGGGCCGGCGGGGCCTCCCCGGTGAGGGTCGCGAGGATCGAGGGGTCGACCGACCCCTTGATCTTCGCCTTCGCCGCCTTGCCCGTCGTGCCTCGGTCCGCCCGCGTCGCCTTGTTCTTGAGGACGGCGACGGCCTTCACGGCTGTCGACGGCTTCTTGGGGTTGGCGGGCGGGAAGCCGAACTGCGAAAGGATGGGGTTGTCCTTTCCGTACCGGGTGCTGGCGTAGCCCTGCAAGAGACTGCGCAGGGCGCGGGCGCTGGCGTTGCTGGCCTTCTCGTTTGCTACGGCAACCGTGTAGGCATTCTTCGCGGTGACGGTCTTGGCCTGTTCGGCCAAGAAGCCGTCAATCGCGGCTGTGAGCTGTGGAACGGTGTAGGTCGCACCGCCGAGGATGATTGTCTCCCCTGCGGTGAGGTTGGCCGTGAGGCCGGTCTTGAGCGTGACGAGGTCGGTTGCGAGGGTCTGCTTGCTGGTCGACTTCATGGTTGTCGCTTTCGTGATGGGTTTGCGGATCTCTACGATGTGAGCGAGCGCCTTGCGGGGCGCGTGGGCTCTCCTTTCTCGTCGACGGGGACGCTGAGGCTCGAAGGAGTCTGGGTTACTGGCCGCGGTCGCGGGGGGAGGCGGCGCTCGTGTTTCGTGGAGGGCTTCACGGCCCTCGTGATGGGCTTCACGAGCTTCGTGAAGGCCTTGCGGAACCTCGTGAAGGGCTTGCGGGGCCTCGTGATGGCCTTGCGGGGCCTCGTGATGGCCTTGCGGGGCCTCGTGATGGCCTTGCGCGACCTCGTGAAGGGCCTGCGCGACCTCGTGAAGGGCTTGCGCGACCTCGTGATGGCCTTGCGCGACCTCGTGAAGGCCTTGCGCGACCTCGTGATGGCCTTGCGCGACCTCGTGATGGCCTTACGCGACCTCGTGATGGCCTTGCGCGA
>Ga0302279_10000635_pt1 | contig 51722 bp, 37 predicted proteins | sample III_Bog_N3_3_FD_194541 | JGI IMG/M metagenome (GOLD analysis project Ga0302279, IMG submission 194541) | Peat permafrost microbial communities from Stordalen Mire near Abisko, Sweden - III_Bog_N3_3 | ecosystem: Environmental > Terrestrial > Soil > Wetlands > Peat | place: Sweden: Abisko... | reverse complement strand
CATGGCGCCGAGGAAGGTGCCCTGGAGGGCGGTCGTCTGCCCGCGCGAGAGCCACGCCCTCCCAGCTGCCAGCGCGCCGCCCGCCGCGTCACCGCCCCTGGCGGCGAACACGGCACCCGCGAGCGCCACGCTCAAGCTCTGCCCGACCACGCGCCCGGTCGCGAGGACGCCCGACGCCAGGCCCTGCGCGCGCCGCGGCGCCGCCGCCATCAGCGTGCGGGTGTTGGGGGCCGAGAAGAGCCCCTGCCCGAGACCCGTCACCACCAGGGCCGCAATGACGTCCCCGATCGAGCTGGTCCCATCGAGCCGGCTGAGCAACAGCAGCCCGACACAGGCGACGCCCAGCCCGATCGGGGAGAGCCAGCGCGAGCCATAGCGATCGGCGAGCAGACCGCTGAGCGGGGCGACCACCGCGAGCGTGAGCGGGAGCGGAGTGAGGAGGAGCCCCGCTCGCTCGACGTCGAACCCGCGCAGCTCCTCGAAATAGAAAGGCAGGAGGAAGCCGACGGCGAAGAGGGCCAGCATCGCCAGCACGAAGCTGACCAGGCTGAACGCGAAGACGCGGCTCCCCAGCAGCGCCAGGTCGAGGATGGGCGCAGCCACGCGCCGCTCGACCCACGCCGTCACCACCAGCGCGCTGGCGCCGACCCCGATCGCGGCGAGGGTGCGCCACGAGATCCAGCCCCACTCCTGCCCGAACGAGAGCGCGAGCGTGAGCGACGACAGTCCGACCGCCAGGAGCACCGCGCCGGCGGGATCGAAGCGCCCCCTGGCCCGGCGCGCGCGCTCGGTGAGGATGCCCAGCGCGGCGAGGACGACGAGCGCGCCGACGGGGACGTTGACGTAGAAGATCCAGCGCCACGAGAGGTGCTGCGTCAGGAGCCCGCCGACCGTGGGTCCGACGCTGATCCCCAGCGCCACCAGGATCGCGTTGACGCCGAGGGCGCGCCCTCGCTCGGCGGGCGGGAAGGCCTGGGTCACCATGGCGATGTTGACGGCGAAGATGAGCGCCGCACCGAGGCCCTGGAAGGCGCGCCCGAACAGGAGCCAGGGGAGCGAAGGCGCCGCGCCACAGCCCATGGATCCGGCGGTGAAGACGAGGAGACCGGCGACGAAGATGGGCTTGCGTCCGATCATGTCGGCCACGCGACCGGCCGTGAGCAGCACCGCGCCGATGGCGACGAGGTAGGCGGTGATCACCCACTCCACCATCCCGGTCAGCGGCACCCCGAAGGAGCGAGCGATCGAGGGGAGGCTGATGTTGACGATCGAAGCGTCGAGCGCGGTCATGAAGCCGCCGGTGCCCGCGAGGGCGAGCACGGCCCAGCGGTTGGCGCGCTCCTCGCTGCGGGGACAGACGTGGGCGCGGTGCGGCCCCGCGGTCTCGAGCGTGCCGCAGACGAGCTGTGCCACGCACCCACCCTCGGCGTCGTGGTTGGGATCCTCCACGGCGGAGAGCGTAGGGCGCGGCGGGCGGATTCGAACCTCCCCTCCGCGGCCGCTCGGTCCGAGCTGCAAGCGTGCTGGCGAGCCCTCCTCGAGCTTCGCACTTCTTCACGCACGCTTCGCGTCCAGCGCCCGGTTCCTCGGATAGCGTGGGGCCATCATGGCAAGCGAGAGCATCGACAAGCAGAAGGCGCGTCGCGCCGCAGCGCACCCCGAGCGGCCCGGCGAGGAGTGCCGGGCGGCCCCCGGCGCCTTTCGCCCCGTGGTGGACCGCGCCCGCTGCGAGGGCAAGCACGACTGCGTCGACGTGTGCCCCTACGGAGTCTTCGAGGTCCGCCGCATCGAGGACGCCGACTTCGCGCGGCTCTCGATCCTCGGGCGCGTCAAGAGCATGGTGCACGGGCGCAAGACTGCGTACACCCCCCACGCGGATCAGTGCCAGGCGTGCGGCCTGTGCGTGGTGGCCTGCCCGGAGAAGGCGATCGAGCTCTTGGCCGCCCCTCGGCCGGTGTGAGCCCGGGCGCGTCCTCTCCTTGACGGTGCCCGGGCCAGAGGCTACGGCCGTCTGCACGATGCCCATCCCCGCGCGCTCCCCGAACCTGCTCACTCGGTCCGCCTGGCTCCGCTGCGTCAGCTACGTGAGAGGGCCGGCGCTCGCTGCCCTGCTCTCGGTCCCGGTGTGCGGGGCCTCTCTCCTCGCGACGACGCCGGCCGCGGCCCAGACGCCCGCGCCCAGGATCGCCGTCATCGACGTGCGGCGCGCCATCGCCGAGACGGAGGCCGGGCTGCGGGTCCAGGCCCAGCTCAAGCGCATCTTCGACCAGCGCCAGGGGGAGCTCGAGACCAAGAACCGCCAGCTCCAGGCCGACAAAGAGGCCCTGGAGAAAGAGGCGCAGGGCGGCAAGACCCCGAAGGAGGCGCTGCAGAAGAAGTACGAGCGCCTGCTCCAGGCCGACGCCGAGATCCAGCGCATCCAGGTGGACTCCCAGCGCGAGATGTCGCGCAAGGAGCAGGAGCTGACCACGCCCATCCTCCAGGGCATCCTCGAGGCGGTGAAGCGCATCGCCGCCCAGGATGGCTTCGAGATGGTGCTGGAGAAGTCCGCGGTCCCCTACTTCCGCGGGGATCTCGAGCTGACGGACCGCGCCATTCAGATGTTCAACGGGCTGACCCCTGCGGGCAAGAGTGGGCCCTCCGGCAAGCCTGCGCCGGGGCCCGCGGCCCCGGCCACCACGGGGGCTCCCAAGGCTGCGCCGAAGAAGTAGCGATGTTCGGGGGTTGTCACGTGTTCGTGACGTCGCCTTCACGGCCCTGCGGTGACGGGGACGCACCTCCTGGACAACCCTCAAGGAGGCGGCGCCCCGACGGCAAATGCGCTCGTCGTGCGCGCCGAACACCCCCTCTATGCATGCAATCCTCGACGAAGGCCTGAGCCCGGGGAGGGCCGTCCTCCTCCTCGCCTGCATCCTCATCGCGTTCGGGTTCGAGTTCGTCAACGGCTTCCACGACACGGCCAACGCCGTGGCGACGGTCATCTACACCCACTCGCTGCGGCCCCGGGTGGCCGTGCTCATCTCCGGCTTCTGCAACTTCACCGGCGTCTTCGTGGGCGGCATCGCCGTCGCCTTGGGCATCGTCAAGCTGCTCCCCGTCGAGCTGCTCGTCTCCAGCGGCCCCGGGGCCGGCCTGGCGATGGTGCTGGCGCTGCTGGTCGCGGCCATCCTCTGGAACCTGGGCACCTGGGCGCTCGGCCTCCCGGCCTCCAGCTCGCACACCCTCATCGGCGCCATCCTGGGGGTCGGGCTCGCCAACTCGACGCTCCCCGGACACGCCTTCGGTGACGGCGTGAACTGGGACAAGGCCAGGGAGATCGGCCTCTCCCTGCTGCTCTCGCCGGTGGTCGGCTTCGGCTGCGCGGCGCTCCTGCTCCTCGTCATCAAGCGGTACACGACCAACAAGAAGCTGCTCGAGGCGCCCGCCGGGAAGGAGCCACCGCCCCCGGGCACGCGGGCGCTGCTCATCACCACGTGCAGCGGCGTCAGCTTCGCCCACGGGATGAACGACGGGCAGAAGGGCGTCGGCATCGTGATGCTGATCCTGATGGGCCTGGTCCCCGCCGGCTACGCCCTCAACCTCGACGCGGTGCAGGGCGGCATCGAGGCGACCGTGGCGGCCACCTCCTCCCTGGAGACCACCCTCCACGATCACGGGGACAAGGCGGCGCAGGCCGAGGTCGACAAGGCGACGGTCCAGCTCCAGGCGGTGCGCTCCCACATCCAGGGCAAGGCGACCGTCGCCGAGGTCCCCCGCGCCGAGCGCTTCCAGGTTCGCCAGGCGATCCTCCTCGCCGACGCCTCGATCAACACCCTGGTGAAGAAGGGCGGCCTCGGGCTCTCCGCGGCCGAGGCCAAGCAGCTCGACACGGACCGCCGGGCCCTGCGCGGGCTCACCGAGTACGCGCCCATCTGGGTGAAGATCGCCATCGCTCTGGCGCTGGGCATCGGCACCATGGTCGGCTGGAAGCGCATCGTGGTGACCGTGGGTGAGAAGATCGGCAAGAGCCACCTGACCTACGCGCAGGGCGCGTCGGCCGAGCTGGTGGCGATGGCCACCATCGGGCTGTCCTCGTTCCTGGGGCTGCCGGTGAGCACCACCCACGTGCTCTCCTCGGGCATCGCCGGGACGATGGTGGCGCAGGCCTCCGGTCTGCAGAAGAGCACGGTCCGCAACATCGCCCTGGCCTGGGTGCTCACCCTGCCCGTCTCGATGACACTGGCGGCGGTGCTGTTCCTGATCTTCCGAGCGATGCTCTCCTGATTCTCAGCCGCTCGCGAGGGCGCTCCCGGGCTCGTCGGAGAGGATCTCGAACGCGGCTCGCCGCCGGGCGAAGAGGTCGTCGACGGCACCGCGCCGCGGGCCCACCTTGTGGACCAGGGTCAAACTGGCGGAGGCGATCTTGCTGTTGAGGCACCGCTTGGTGCCGCCCGGAGGGTTCAGGTACGTCAGGGTGACGAAATCGGCGAGGTCGGCAGCGAGGTAACCCGAGGCGCGGAGCTCCTCGGTCTCGAAGCGGAAGCGCCAGGTGACGGAGGCTCCGACGTCGACCGGGGTCCGGGAGGAGTCGTCGAAGGAGCCCTGGTTATGGAGGAGCGCGATCGGCGTGTTGGCCACGTGCTCGCGCCCCTCGTGGCGGAGGACGACCGGGGTCATGAAAGGGGTCCAGACCGGACCGAGGCGGAGGCGGGCAGTGGCGATCTCGAGGAAGCTGCCCGGGTGGGTGTCGAAGCCGGCGACCTGGCCCCACGCATAGTGGTCCGTGTGCTGCGAGCCCCAGTTGTGGTTCTGGCTGCCGACCCAGCCGCCCACGTCGACCACGCGCCCGTCGACGCGTAGCTCCCCGTCGAAGGTCGCCAGCGGCACGCCGACCAGGCTCTTGGCGCGAGGGAGCCTGGTCTCGTAGAGCGATCGCGGGAAGAGCAGAAGCGGCGTCGGGTCGCCGCGGTAGCGCATCTCCCAGGCGATCCGGTGGCGGCTCGGCCCACCGTCACGGCCCGCATCACCGGCCTCGATCGCGCCCGTGAGCCCGGCGGCGTCGAGCCGCGCATCGTCGACGCTCACGGCGAAGGCGTGCCGATCGAAGTGGGCGCGGGCGATTGGCACCTCGCGCTTCACCGCGACGTGAGCGCCCGCCTCGCCGTCGAAGAATACCGCCCACAGCTCCCCCAGGCCGGCGTCCGCCCGGCCTGCGGGGGAGTAGAGCGTGTACCGGATCCAGAAGGCGAGCGGGCGGCTCGGGTGGTTGGCGCGCAGGAAGAAGCTTTCGTAGTGCCCGGCGCGCTGGCCCGGCTGAAAGCGTGCGTGGTTCTCCTCGCCGGGGTTCACTGGGGAGCAGGCGGCCACGCGGGCGCGAAGAGAGCCTTCGCGGCGGTGTCCAGGGTCAGGAGCGGCGTCAAGTTGGTCGCGTCGGAGTAGATGGGCTGGACGATGCACGTGGTGGCGCCACACGCGTCGGTGGAGAAGGCCACGTCCGCGGCGATCCAGAAGCGATTGCCCGTCCCGGACCCCATGCCGTCCGACGAGTCGAAGGTGACGGGCGCCGTGGGGCTGTAGAAGCCCTGCGGGCCGAGATCGGCAGAGAGAGCGCCGTTGCAGAAGATCTTGATCTCCGGGTGAACGGCGTAGGTCTCGTTGTGGTTCCAGTAGTAGTGCACGCCGACCCGGATCCACTCCTTGTCCGGTGGATAATCGATGTTGGTGTTCTCGGGCGTGCAGAAGCTGGGGTCGTTGGGGTTGGTGACCGAGAAGTCGCAGGTGATGTTGTCGACGTCCTGCCGGGGGTTGTGGCACCCTTTGCCGAAGGCAGCCCACATGGCGCCGACCCCGCGAGGATCGTTGTAACAGGTGTTGTTGGAGGGCGTGACGAGGTCGAGATCCCAGTTGACCGGCTGCGGCACCATGTTGAGAGTGGGGAACCACTGCGGCGCCGGGGGGAGCCCGGTCTCGATGGTGTCGAACTTGCAGCTCGACCAGGTGCAGTCCTGCGGCTCGCCGGGGCTGACGGCCCACGGCTGGGTGTTCACCGGCTGGTGGACGTGGAGGTCCAGGTCGACGCCGGGATCGGCGGTGGTGTGCTCCCACGAGAGCTCGAAGCGGAGCCCGGGCGCACCGACGAAGAGCGGGAAGGTACAGCTCATGGGGTTGGGGTTCCCCGCGACGCTCTTGCTGTAGGTGACCGTGTACTCGCCGGACTGGAGCGCCTCGTAGCTGTCGGGGAGCATCACCGCGGGGCACTGGCTGACGCCCGCCGGACACTGCACGGTGTACGACTCGCTCCCGGGCACCGCGTTGGCGTCGAAGGCGCCGACGCCGGACTGGAGCTGGATGGTGGCATAGGGCGCCGCGCTGATGGCGTGGCAGGCAGACACGTTGTTGACGAAGCAGTTGTCCGGCGGGACCGCCTGGACACCGCCGAGGCAGGGGCCCCAGATCCCGAGCTCGCTGCACGTCTCCGTCCCATCGTAGCAACCGGGGGTGTTGCGATAGGAGGGGTCACCCTCGAAGCACCAGTGCACCGAGCCGGGGGTGCACGCGCAGCCCTCGTCCACGAGACCGTTGCAGTTGTCGTCGAAGCCGAGGTGGGCCGGATCGCAGAGCTCGACCGGGCCGCACTCGCTCTTGCAGGGGTTGGTGATCACGTCCGCGACCGCGTCGGGGGCGTTGCCGGAGTCCAGGAAGCTGATCATCCCGCCCTGCCCCGTCGAGGAGCTGGCGTGCGCGGTCCCGGTGGAGGAAGAGAGAGCCCCGCCGACGCCGCCGGTACCCGTGCCGGTGACGTCGATCTTGGTCCCCGCCGCGGAGCAGCCGTTGGCCACCGCCACGCACCACGAGCTGGCGAACATCAGGGTCAGGGTGACGTGGATGCGACGACGGCTCATGGGACCTCCGAGGCGACGGGAGCAGCCCGGTGATGGAGCGCGAGCTTACCGCGCCGGGCCACCGCGGGACCCTCTATTTCGCGTGCAGGCTTCCCACGAAACGATCGAAGTCGCGCTGAGCGCCCACCACGGTCTTCTCCGGACCGGTGAGCTTGAAGAACGTCGGGGGCGACGTGGCCGCGATCGCCCCGAGCAGCGCCTCGCCGGCCTTGGGAGCGGCGGCCGGGGCGCCCGGCATCGCCATTCCCTTGTAAGCGCCGTGGATCTCGACGACGGTGACCTTGATGCCGTTGACGGTGCGCTCCTGACGCTTCACGTCCGCGAGCTTCTGGTCGAACTGTCCCGCCCAGCGCGCCAGGTTCTGATCGATGGTGCCCCCCGCCTGCGAGACGCTGAGCTCGCCGTCCTCGGCGTCACCCGCGGCGCGGGGGATCTTGTACGTCGCCTTGCGCATCGGGCTCGGGTTGTCGGCCTTGGGCCAGGCGGCAGGGGCATCCCAGACGACCTCGGCCGGGCCCGCTCCCGGGGGCGGGGCATCTCCGGGGCGGGGGCCGCCCGGGCGAGCCCCCGGCGGCTGCCGCGTCGCCGGTCGGGCCGCCGTGCCCTGGGCGCGGGTGTCCGGCGAAGCGTCCGCGGAGCGGTCGGGCTCGCTGGCGCGATTGCAGGCGAGGAGCGTCAGTGACGCAGAGACGAGCAGGAGCAGGTGGGCGCGCGCCATCAGTAACCCTCGGTCTTGCAGATGATCTCGTTCATGATCTCGCGGGTGCCGCCACCGATGGGGTAGAGGCGCGCGTCGCGGTAGAGCCGCTCCACGACGTACTCGCGCATGTAGCCATAGCCGCCGTGGATCTGCACGGCCTGGTCGACCACGAACGAGCAGGCGTCCGTCGCCGTGTTCTTGGCCATCGCCGCGAGCCCGGGGACCGATTCGCCGCGGAGCACGCGGAGCAGCACGTCGTTGGTGAGCGCCCGGGCGGCGGCAAGGCGCGACGCCATGTCGGCGAGCTTGTGGCGGATCACCTGGAAGCCGGTGATGGGCTTGCCGAAGGCCTGCCGCTCGCGGGCGTAGCGGATGGACTCGCGGTAGGCGAGCTCCGCGATGGCGACGCAGTTGCCCGCGAGCAGGAGGCGCTCGACGGCGAAGTTCATCATGATGGGGACGAAGCCGGTGTTCTCCGCGCCGAGGAGGTTGGCGACCGGGACGCGGCAGTCCTCGAAGGCGAGCTCGGCGGTGTCGGAGGCGCACCAGCCCATCTTGTCGAGCTTCTTGCTGACCGTGAACCCGGGGGTCCCGCGCTCGATCACGAGCAGCGAGATGCCGGCGTGACCAGGGCCGCCCGTGCGCACCGCGGTGACCACGAAGTCGGCCCGGCAGCCGGAGGTGATGAACATCTTGCTCCCGGTCACCACGTAGTGGTCCCCGTCGCGGACAGCGCGCGTCGCCAGGGACGCCACGTCGCTCCCCCCGCCCGCCTCGGTGATGGCGAGGGCGGCGACGTGCTCGCCGCGCAGGACGGGCGGGATGAAGCGCTGCTTCTGCGCCTCGGTGCCGACCGCGAGGATGGGGGGGAGCGCGATGGCATGGCTCCCCAGCCCCGCCGCCGTGCCCACGGAGGTGCCGGCGATGATCAGCTCGTCGGCCGCGGCCAGCGCGTGGGAGAGATCGCCTCCACTGCCTCCGTACGCCTCGGGGTAGCCGATGCCCGTGAGGCCCGCGGCGGCGGCCTTGACGTAGAGCTCGCGAGGGAACTCACCTGCCACGTCCCAGGCGTGGGCGAAGGGGGCCACCTCGTTCCGGGCAAACCGCCGGACCTGCTCGCGGAGCGCCTGGTGCTCCGCGGTCTCGTGCAAGCCAATCGCTGCGCTCACGATGTCACCTCGCGGGCGCTCGTCGCGCCCCTCTCTCGTTCGGGGCCGGGTCAACCGCCGCAGTTGGCGGGGGCAGCCGCGGCCGGGCGGGCCGGGGCGGCCGGACCGCCTTGCGGGCCGCGCGGCTGGGGCGCCGGCACCGGCGGAGTCGCCGGCTTGACGGCAGCAGGGAGCGGCTCCGCGTAGATCTTGATGTCGTCGGGGCGCGTCAGCGACGAGCACGCGAGGGTGCTCGACGCCATGGCAGCCGACGCGAGGAGGAGGAGGGCAGGTCGAAGCACCGCGGGACCGTAGCACGGGGCACCGGGCGTTGGCGATCCGCGGCGCGGGGAGTCGTGATAGCAAAGAGGGCATGGAGCCCACCCTGCGGAGAGCCTTCAACGCGGCGTTCACCCCGGAGTTCTACCCCTCCTACCTCGGCGCGCTGGAGGCCAGGCTCGGCTGCAAGGTGCCCTTCCGCATCGCCGAGACGCCGCTCTTCATCCCCCCTACCCTGCGCGACAAGCTGGCCCGGGCCGCGACCGAGATCGTCGAGCAGATCTCGGCCCCCGCGCTCATCGAGAAGATGAAGCACGCCATCCCGCGCCACCTGGACGTCCCGCGCATGGACGCCCTCCCCAACTGCGCGCAGGTCGACTTCGCGCTGGTGCGCGGCCCCGACGGCGAGCTCGAGGGCAAGGTGGTGGAGCTCCAGGCGTTTCCGTCGCTCTACGGGCTGATGGTGATCCAGGCCGACGTCGTCGCCGAGGCCATGGCCCACATCCCCGGCCTGCAGAACCCCTGGTCGATCTTCTTCAGCGGCCTCGACCGCGCCGCGTTCGTCGCACGCCTCCGCCACGCCCTGCTGGCCGGCGAGGATCCCGAGCACGTGGTCTTGCTCGATCTCGACCCCCACGCGCAGAAGACGTACCCCGACTTCGTCGCCACCGAGATGCTCACCGGCGTCACCGCGATCTGCCCCACCACCCTGGTGCGCGAGGGCCGCCGCCTCTTCCGCCGGGTGAACGGGCGCCTGGTGCCGGTGAAGCGGCTCTACAATCGCGTCGTCTTCGACGAGCTGGAGCAGAAGAAGGTCGAGCTCCCCTTCCGCTACACCGACGACCTCGACGTGACCTGGTGCTCCCACCCCAACTGGTACTGGACGTGGTCCAAGTACTCGCTCCCGTACATCGACCACCCCGCAGTGCCCCGCGCCCGCTACGTCGCCGATCTGGAGCGCATCCCCGACGACCTCGAGAACTACGTGCTCAAGCCGCTCTTCTCGTTCGCGGGCTCCGGGGTCAAGGTCGACCCGACGCGCGCCGACATCGAGTCCATCCCAGCCGAGGACCGCGGCAAGTGGCTGGTGCAGGAGAAGATCAGCTACGAGCCGGCCCTGCTCATGCCCGACGGCAACGGGGTCAAGGCCGAGGTGCGGATGATGTTCCTGCGAGCCCCGGACGAGGAGAAGCCGACGCTGGTGCTCAACTTGGTGCGGCTCTCGCGCGGGAAGATGCTCGGGGTGGATCAGAACAAGGATCTGACCTGGGTGGGTGGGAGCGTGGGGATCTGGCCGGCTTGACGTTCTGACCGCCGAAACTAGCGCCGGAGCGCCAGCTCCCACGCCATGACGACGATCGCAGCGGCGCTCGCGCCCAGCATCGTCTGCACCCACCAGCGCGGTGCGCCTGCGCCGAGGGCGACGTGGTGCCCCTGTCGCCCCGAGCCGACGTCGAACGCGACCGTGGTGCGGCGCAGGGGCAGCGCGGCCCCGACGCCGATTCCCACGCCGGCGAGGAACCCGAAGAGGTGCGCCCCGAGATCGGTGCGCCCGTCCCCGGATCCCGACCCGAGCGTCCCGAGCAGCGCGAAGCCACCGACGAGGGGGGCGGCGATCTCCAGCCAGGTCCGGCTCCGCTTGGAGTCGCCGCGGTGGAGGACGAGCTGGGTAGCAGCGAGCAGGCCGATGGCGCCGAAGACGGCCGTGGATGCGCCCAGCGAGCCGTGATCGACCCCCAGCATGCGGTGGTAGAACGCGTTTCCGACGTTGCCGAGGACCCCCGAGGCGAGGACCGCGAGCGCCGCGCCCCCAGACCCAAGCCGGCGCTGCACCGCCGAGGCGAAGATGGTTCCGGAGATGGCGTTGCCGAGGACATGGGTGGCGTCGGCATGAAGCGTGAGAGCCGTGACGGCCCGCCATGGCTCGGTCGAGAGGACCTGCGACGACACGGCGACGCCTCGAGCGAACCAGACCGAGCTGCGCTGCTCCGGACCGGTGATCAGGAAGAAAGCCACCAGCGCGGCGAACATGAGCGGAATGGCGGGTGAGGCGCCATGTCGCGGGCGCTCGCGCGTCGGAGGCGGGGGCCAGTCGCGGTTCTCCGCTTCGTAGCGGTCGATCGACGTGGACGCCGAGGGGTAGTCCGCGTCGCGTACCAGCAAGACCCACCCGGCCTGGGACCGACGGATCACGTGCCACGTCGACATCGACTGAAGCACCAGCGCCCAGTCGCGAGCCTTGCGCTCGCTCGTCACGGGCCCGATGGCGGTGAGACCGGCGAACGCTTCGTCCTCGACGGGGACGGGTTGGCGGCGCAGCTCCACCAGCGGCATCCGGACACGGGCGGCCAGCGAGGAGGACGAGGGAGCGAGAGGACGCGGGGGCGGGCCGACAGCCGCAGGGCCCCCGTCGGCAGGCGCAAGCTCAGGCGAGGGGGGTGCTTCTTCGGAGTCGGCCACGGTCGGCTGAAGGTGCGGACGGCCTCTGGTCATGTCAACGAGGAGCGTCCGAGGCTGCCTCTTGTGCGCGGGCCGAACGCGTGGCACGTCCGACCGGGTGTCTGCAGCGATCACCAATGGCATCCGCGTGACCGTCTCCACGGTCTACGTCCCCTCCCAGTCAGCCCCGACCGCGCACCGCTACGTGTTCGCCTACACGGTGCGAATCGCCAACGAGGGCACCCAGACGGTCCAGCTCAAGAGCCGCCACTGGGTCATCACGCACGGGACGGGCAAGGTCGAGGAGGTGCGCGGCCCCGGTGTGGTCGGGCAGCAGCCACTCCTCAAACCCGGCGAGCACTTCGAGTACACGAGCGGCTGCGTGCTGGAGACGCCGCGTGGCACGATGCACGGCAGCTACCAGATGCACACGGGCGAGGGCGCGACGTTCGACGCGGATATCGCCAGCTTCCCGCTGGCAATGCCACACACGCTGAACTGACACCCTGCGGGACGCTCTCGGGCGTCCCGCAGGGTGACGGTCGCGGGACGCTCTCGGGCGTCCCGCAGGGTGACGGTCGCGGGACGCTCTCGGGCGTCCCGCAGGGTGACGGTCGCGGGATGCTCTCGGGCGTCCCGCAGGGTGACGGTCGCGGGATGCTCTCGGGCGTCCCGCAGGGTGACGGTCGCGGGACGCTCTCGGGCGTCCCGCAGGGTGACGGTCGCGGGACGCTCTCGGGCGTCCCGCAGGGTGACGGTCGCGGGATGCTCTCGGGCGTCCCGCAGGGTGACTACGCCTCGATCGCCTCGGCCAACGGAGCCGTAGGGGCGTCATCGACCGGCGGCGCGGCGGTGAAGACGAACTTGATCTCGCCGTCGACGACATCGATCTCGACGTGGCCGCCGTTCTCCAGGCGACCGAAGAGGAGCTCGTCGCCGAGGGGCTTCTTCACGTCGCCGTCGATGAGGCGGGCCAGCGGGCGAGCGCCGTTGGCGGGATCGTAGCCCTTCTCGCCGAGGTGCTTCCTGGCGCGGTCGCTGACCGAGATGGTCACGTTCTTGTCGGCGAGCATGGCGCCCAGCTCGCGGATGAACTTGTCGACGATGCTCCCCATCACCGCCGGATCCAGCGACTTGAACTGGATGCGCGCGTCGAGCCGGTTCCGGAACTCGGGGCTGAACATGTTCTTGTAGGCCTTGTCGTCGTCGCCCGCGTTGCCACGCTCGCCGAAGCCGACGCGCGCCTGGGTCAGGTCCCGCGCGCCGACGTTGCTGGTCATGATCAGCACCACGTGGCGAAAATCGCTCTTCTTGCCGTTGTTGTCGGTGAGCGTCCCGTGGTCCATCACCTGCAGCAGCACGCTGAACACGTCGGGGTGGGCCTTCTCGATCTCGTCGAGGAGGAGCACGGCGTGCGGGGTCTTGGCGATGGCCTCGGTGAGCAGGCCGCCGCGATCGAAGCCGACGTACCCCGGCGGCGCGCCGATGAGACGGGAGACGGTGTGCCGCTCCTGGTACTCGCTCATGTCGAAGCGGAGGAAGCCGACGCCGAGCACCTTGGCGAGCTGCTTGGCGAGCTCGGTCTTGCCGACCCCGGTGGGGCCGCTGAACAGGAAGGAACCGATCGGCTTCTCCGCGGAGCGCAGGCCGGCCCGTGAGAGCTTGATGGCGGCGGCGAGCTGGTGGACGGCCTGGTCCTGGCCGTAGATGACGCCGTGCAGGGCCTTCTCCAGATCGCGGAGCTGGGCCTTGTCGGAGGTGGACACCTGGCGAGGCGGGATCTGCGCCATCCGGGCGACCACGATCTCGACGTCCTCGACCGTGACCTCGTAGCCCTCGTCGTGGGCGAGGCGCGCGGCCGCCCCCGCCTCGTCGAGGAGGTCGATCGCCTTGTCGGGGAGGCGACGGTCCTGGAGGTAGCGGGAGGCGAGCTTCGCGGCGGCCTCGATGGCGAGGGGCGCGTAGGTCACCTTGTGAAACTCCTCGTACCGCTTCTGCAAGCCCTGGAGGATCTTGGTCGTCTCGTCGACCGAGGGCTCGCCGATCTCCACCCGCTGGAAGCGCCGCGCCAGCGCGCTGTCGCGCTCGAGGTGCCCGCGGTACTCCTGGAACGTCGTCGCGCCGATGCAGCGCAGCCGACCGGAGGCGAGCGCCGGCTTGAGCAGGTTGGACGCGTCCATGGTGCCGCCGCTGGTCGCGCCGGCGCCAATGATGGTGTGGATCTCGTCGATGAAGAGGATGCTCCCGGGCTGCTTCTCGAGCGCCTTGAGCACCGCCTTGATGCGGTTCTCGAAGTCGCCACGGAACTTGGTGCCGGCGAGGAGGGCCCCCATGTCGAGCGAGTACACGGTGGAGCCGAGCAGGGGCTTGGGCGCCTCGCCCTTCTGGATCTTCTGCGCCAACCCCTCGACGATGGCGGTCTTGCCGACGCCGGCGTCGCCGATGAGCAGCGGGTTGTTCTTGCGCCGGCGAGCCAGGATCTGGATGGCCCGGCTGATCTCGTTCTCGCGACCGACCAGGGGGTCGATCCGGCCCTCGGCGGCCTCCTTGTTGAGGTTGAGCGTGTAGGCGGCGAGCGGATCCTTGACCGGGGCGGGGCCCTCGCCGTCGTCGTCCTGGGGGGCGCTCGCGCCGCCCGGCTCCTCGCGACCCACGTCGTCCTGGCCGGTCTTGGACACACCGTGGGAGATGTAGTTCACCACGTCGAAGCGGGTCACGCCCTGCTCGCCGAGCATGGTGACCGCCGGGCAGTCGCGCTCGGCGAACAGCGCGACGAGGACGTTGCCGCCCTTGAGCTCCTTCTTGCCGGAGCTCTGGACGTGCATGGCCGCTCGCTGGACGGCCCGGTTGAAGCCGAGCGACAGGGACGGGAACTGCGCGTCCGCCTCCTCCGGCATGGGCTCGACCTCGTCGTCGAGAAACTTCTCCAGCCGCGTCTTGAGGGTGGCCGGATCACCGCCGGCGTGGCGGAGGATGCTCGCCGTCTCCTCGTCGAAGAGGAGCGCGTAGAGCAGGTGCTCGACCGTGACGTACTCGTGCCGGCGCCGCGCCGCCTCGCGCTGGGCGAGGGCGAAGGCGATCTCGACTTCGGGGCTGACGCGCATGTTACTCGGGCTCCACGGTGAGCCGAAGGGGCATCCCGTGCTCCTTGGCGTAGTCCTGAACCTGGGCGACCTTGGTCTCGGCGACGTCCTTGGTGTAGACGCCGGCGACGCCGTGGCCGCGGTGATGGATGCTGAGCATGATGTGCGTCGCCTCGGTCTCCGTCTTGTGGAAGAACTTCATCAGCACCAGGACGACGAACTCCATGGTGGTGTAGTCGTCGTTGTGGAGGACGACCTTGAAGCGGCGCACCTTCTCGAGCTTGGCTTTGCGCTCGGTGGCGAGGTCGCCCTCGTGATCTTCTCGTTCGCGTGGGTCGCTGGCCATCGGGTCTCGCACTATAGCAAGCGGGGCGTGCCCCCGCTCGTGACGCGGGGTGTGAGGTCGCCCGATCGGTGACGGTCGTCATCCTGCGGAACGCCCGAGAGCGTTCCGCGACCAGGCTGCCTCGTGAGGGTCGTCAATCGACACGGACCACCCTTCGTAACCATCCGGTACCGCCGCGCCAGCGGTCGGGGAAGGCTCCGGGGCGTTCCCCAGTGTGAAAAAGGGAACGGTCGCGGGCTTTTCCCCGGATGAATCACAGCTCCGGCGGTGCCTCGCCGTCAGCCGCAGGGTGCGTCGAGAGCTCGGTCGCCGCTGCCGCACCGCCGTCGTACGGCTGGATCTCGACCTTGACCGGCCGGATGTGCCAGATCTCGCGGGCGTACTCGAGCACGGTGCGGTCCGACGAGAACCCGCCGACGCGGGCGATGTTGAGGGCGGCCTTGCGCGTCCAGAGGTCGGCATCGCGGAACGCCGTGGAGACCTCGCGCTGGCAGTCGGCATAGGCGGCGAAGTCGGTCATCACCAGGTACTCGTCGCGCCCGAGCAGCGTGTCGAGGAGCGGCTGGAAGAGGCCCTTGTCCTCGGGGGAGAAGAAGCCGGAGGCGATGAGGTCGATGACCTCGCGCAGCTCGGGGGTCGCCTCGTAGCCGGCGCGGCCAGGGATGTTGGCGCGCCGGCGCTCCAGCACCTCGGGCGTGGTGAGGCCGAAGAGGAAGAAGTTCTCGGCGCCCACGGCCTCGCGGATCTCCACGTTGGCGCCGTCGAGCGTGCCGATGGTGAGCGCGCCGTTCATCGAGAGCTTCATGTTGCCGGTGCCCGAGGCCTCCGTGCCGGCGGTTGAGATCTGCTCCGAGAGGTCGGCCGCGGGGATGATCTTCTCGGCCAGCGAGACCCGGTAGTTGGGAAGGAAGGCGACGCGGATCGGCGTGCCCCGCTGGTCGTGGTTGATCACCTCGCCGATGGCGTGAATGAAGCGGATGATGAGCTTTGCGATGCGGTAGCCGGGCGCGGCCTTGGCGCCGAAGATGAACGTCCGCGGCAGCACGTCCTCGCCGCGCTTGGCGCGAAGGTACAGCGCCACGATGTGGAGGGCGTTGAGGAGCTGGCGCTTGTATTCGTGGAGGCGCTTGATCTGCACGTCGAAGAGCGACGCGGGATCGACCGGGAAGCCGAGCTCGCGCTGGATGAGCTGCGCGAGCGCCTGCTTGTTGTGGAGCTTCACCGCGGTGAGGCGCGCGCGAAACTCCGGGTCCTCGACGTGGGGCTCGAGCTCGCGCAGGCGCTCCAGGTCGGTGACCCACCCGGCGCCGATGCGCTCGGTGATCAGGTTCGACAGGCCCGGGTTGCAGGCGAAGATCCACCGCCGCGGCGTGACGCCGTTGGTCTTGTTGTTGAAGCGCTCCGGCCACAGATCGTGAAAATCGCGAAACAGCTCCGCCTTGACCAGCTCGGTGTGGAGCTTGGCGACGCCGTTGACCGAGTGCGAGCCGACGACGGCAAGGTGCGCCATCCGCACGTGCGGCTCGGCCCCCTCCTCGATGATCGACATGCGGGCCACGCGGCCCTGATCCCGCGGGTAGGCGTCCATGACACGGCGGAGGAAGCGCCGGTTGATCTCGTAGACGATCTCGAGGTGGCGCGGGAGCAGGCGCCGGAAGAGGCTCACCGGCCAGCGCTCGAGCGCCTCGGGCAGGAGGGTGTGGTTGGTGTACCCGAAGGCGGCGACGGTCTCCTTCCAGGCGTCGTCCCAGGCGACCGCGTACTCGTCGACGAGGACCCGCATCAGCTCGGCGATGGCGATGGCCGGGTGGGTGTCGTTGAGCTGGATCGCTACCTTCTCCGCGAAGTGGGAGAAGTCCGCGTGGGTCTTGCGGTAGCGGTACACGATGTCGTGGATGGAGCAGGCGACGAAGAAGTACTCCTGCCGCAGCCGGAGCTCACGCCCAGCCTCGAAGTTGTCGTTGGGGTAGAGCACCTTGGAGATGACCTCGGTGTCGTTCTTGCTCTGCACGGCCCGCACGTAGTCGCCGGCGTTGAAGAGCCCGAAGTCGAACTCCTCGCCAGCGCGGGCGGCCCAGAGGCGGAGCGAGTTGACGGTGCTCGAGCCATAGCCGGCAATGGGCGTGTCGTAGGGCACGCCGAGCACCTTCTCGGCGCCCCGCCACGCCACGCGATAGCCGCCGTTTTCGCCGATGTGCTCGGTGTACCCGCCGAACTGCACGGGGACGGTGTACTCGGGCCGGGCGATCTCCCAGGGGTTGCCGAAGCGCAGCCACTCGTCGGCGCGCTCCACCTGGGCGCCGTTGCGGATCGCTTGCTCGAAAATACCGAACTCGTAGCGGATCCCGTAGCCGGAGCCAGGGAGGCCCAGCGTGGCGAGGGACTCGAGGAGGCAGGCCGCGAGCCGCCCGAGGCCGCCGTTGCCGAGGCCCGCGTCGGGCTCGCGCTCGACGAGGGCGTCGAGGTCGATGCCCATCTCCGCGAGCACCTGCTTGTAGTCGTCGTAGATCTCGAGGGCCTGCAGGTTGGCGACCAGGGCCCGCCCGAGCAGGAACTCGGCGGAGAGGTAGTAGGCGCGCTTGACGTCCTCGTCGTAGTAGCTCCGCTGGGTCCACGACCAGCGCGCCACCAGGCGGTCACGCACCGCGAGCGCCAGGGCCATGTAGCGATCGAATGCGGTCGCGCCGTCCAGATCGCGCGAGCGCGAGTACTGGACGTGGTCCGTGAAAGCCCGGCGCAGGACGATGGGGTCCATGCCGGTGCGGTCGTCTTCGACCGAGATCTCGGGGCGGGGCAGCAGTGTGGTGGAGCTCATCGGCCGGCGAGCTTAGTACAGCGGCCGGGAAGAGTGTAGCCGGCGGCCGGTCACCCTCCAGGACGCCCGAGAGCGCGCGGCGACGGGCACTCCCGCGGGTGCGGTGAGCGGGCGGCCTCAGATCAGGGAGGGACGTCGGCAGGATGGTGCCCGAGTAGATGCCGCGCGCCAGGAAGAAACGCGGATTGGCTGCCGACTCGTACCCCGTGTCGCCACAGGGGTAGTGTCGCCCAGGTCCCTGGGCCCTCGTCGCGAGATCGCTGTGGTCGCCGATGTCAGCCCGTCGCCAGCGCCAGCGCACGGCACATGCCCAGCTGGGTCCAGCGGGTGCTCATCACCAGTTCTCCAGGCTGTTCACGAGCGTCACGAGCTGCGTTGCAATCGACTCATGCGGCGCCGCGGTGGGGTGGTAGTCTTCCCCGTAGTCGGGGCCGGTCTGCGGCTGGATGGTGAGCAGCGCCAGGTTCGTGTCCCCGGCCGCGGCCCGGACGGCGACGACCGCCTTGATGTTCGTCTCCTCGTCCGTCCACGAGGCCTGGATCTTGTTGGTCCTCGCGTCGGTGGGATAGTAGTCACTCAGCATCGGGCTGGTGGTTACGACGATCAGCGCCTTGGGGTAATACCCCCGCAACGTCTGCAAGAACGTGACGTGGGTGCTCTGGTAGAGCGTGTCGTCGGTGGGCGCCGCGTAGAAGTCGTTGGTCCCGAGGTGGACCACCACGATCTCGGGCGTCCAGACGCTGGTGTTCCACGTCGGCATCGCCCATGGCGCCAGTGCTTGTCCTTGTATACTCTCTGAACCGCCCTCTCCACGCGAACGCGATCCTGGCGGACAGCCCCGCCTCGCCCGCGGCGCCTCGCGTCAGGGCGACAGCGTGAGCGCCCCCGGGTCGAGCGCGACCTCGTAATAGCCGTGCGGGTCCCAGGTGAGCGCCGTGCCACTCTGCGTCAAGTTGCCTCCGTCGACCGTGACGCGCAGAAACTTGCCCGCCGGGAAGTGCGGCGGCAGGGTCCACGTCCAGACCGAGGCGCCTCCGGCCATGGCCGGGGTGGTGCCGGTCACCAGCAATGTTCCCTGCCAGTACGCGCCCACCGTCGCGACCGTGTCAATCCAGACGTCACCCCGCGATTTGGCGTGATCGATGCTGCCAGTGATCGACGCGATGTCCGTCGGGGCGTACCAGACATTGGCCGCCTCCGTCGGCATGATGGTATGGAAGAGGAAGATCATCCAAGCGCCCTGGCTCACCGCCGTGTCGACGTCGGCGCTGAACGTGCTCGCGGGCTCGCCTCCGGCGGCGACGGCGGCGATGCACGGCAGATTGTAGGGATCGATGGTGGACGTCGGCAGAATGGTCCCCGAGTAGATGCCCCGCGCCAGGAAGAACCGCGGCTTCGCCGTCGGCTCATAGCCGGTGTCGCCGAAGGGATAGGCCCCAGTCCACACGTCCGCCTGCTTCCCCGTGGTGGTGATGTACGTCGTGACGTCGTCGAACTCCTCGTCCGCATTGGTGAAGATGTCCCCGTTGGGGCAGCTCCCGCTCGAGTAGCAATGGTGGACCGTGTGGTTGCCGAGCTCCCAGCCGCTCGCCTCGGCGTCCTGCCAGGCGGCGTCGAAACCGGTCTCCCAGCTCTGGTTGGCGGTGTTGAGGTAGAACGTCGCGCGAATCCCCTCGGCCTTGAGGTCGGGCCAGTGCTCGATGTGGGAAGGTTGCGCGTCGTCAAACGTGTAGCTGACCGCGCTCGTGAAGCCAGCCCAGGGCAGGACCTCGAGGTTCGCCGCCGCCCCCGCGGGCCGCGGCTGGGCCCCGGTGCCCGGCGGAACGGGCAAGCCGGAGGTCGGGCTGGCGCCGCCGCTGCCGCCGCTACCGGTGGTGCCCGAGCTGCTCGAGGTCGCGCCGCTCGCTCCAGCGCTCGTCGCGCCGCTGCTGCTCGACGAGCTGGAGGCGCCGACGCTCGACGAGGTACCGGTGCCCCCGGTCGTGGAGGTTGCGCTGGCGGTGGTGCTGCCAGTGCCGCTCGCAGCCCCACCGACCCCCGTCGCCGTGGTGCTCCCGGTGCTGCTCGCGGCGCCCCCACCGCCCGAGGTCGCTCCGGTTCCCAGCTTGCTCGGCTGGGCCCCGACGTCGCACCCGATCACCAGCGCCAGAGCGCCGCAGCCACCCAGTCGAGTCCAGATGCTGTTCATCACCAGCTCACCGCCGAGACGACCTGGTTCGCCATCGCCTGCTGGACCGTCACCGGGGGATGGTAGTCCTCCCCGTAGCAGGTGCCGGGCTGGGTCTGGATGGTGAGCAGCACCACGTTCTTGTCGCCGGCCGCGTTGCGGGCGGCGACGACCGCCTCGAGGTCCGTATCCTCGTCCGTCCACGAGGTCTGGATCATGTTGTTTGCCGGGTTGGTAGGATAGTAATTACTCAACATCGGGCTGGTCGTCACGATGATCTGCGCGTTCGGGTAGTAGCCGCGCAGCGTCTGCAGGAACGTGACATAGGTGTTCTGGTAGAGAGCATCGTTGGTGGGCGCCGCGTAGAAGTCGTTGGTCCCGAGGTTGACCACCACGGCGTCAGGCGTCCACCGGGCGGTGTTCCACAGCGGGCCCGAGGCCTCGTCCGGCAGCGTCAGCAGGTAGAGGTCGGGAATGGTCTGGGGGGCCGCGGAGTTGTTACGGTACATCCCTCGCCCCGAGTACGCGACGGCCATGTACTCGGCGTCGAGCGCGCGCGCCGCGACGGCCCCGTAGGCATCGTAGGCGTTCGATGCCGCAGTGGTGTAGTGTGAATTGTTGGGGTCCGTGGTGCAGACGTCGACGCCGTACCCGCAGGTGATCGAGTCCCCGATGAACTCGATCCGGTGCGGCTTCGGCGCGAGGGGGAGGACGCTGCCCGCCTCGGGGATGCGGAACCCGTTGAAGATGCCCTTGCCGACGTCGGGAGCGCCGCCGGGCGCGCTCTCGATGCGCTTGAAAATCTCGACGGTATGGCTGCCCGGCGCCAGGTTGCGCGCGAGCTGGTAGGTCTGGGCCCCCGGCATCACCTGCAGGTCGGTGGGCGTGCCGCCGTCGAGGATCACGTCGTAATAGTTGACCTCGGAGGCGGTCCCGAAGTCGGTCAGCATCATGTCGACCCCGGTGCCGTCGAATTGCATGCGGATCGTGACGCCCGGCCAGGCAAACGCGGGGGCGGTGGGGGCCGAGCAGTCGACGCGACCGAAGTAGAGAATGTCTGGATGGTTGGCGGGCACCGTGACGTAGCCGTCCGCTGCGGGCGCCCCGAGCGTGACTGGACCCGTGAAGCCGCAGACGCTCCCGAAGCCCGCCGCGGACGAGCCCCCGGTGCCTCCGCTGGACGAGCTGCTCCCGGTGCTGCTGCTGGCCGTTCCGCTGCTACTGCTGGTGCTCCCCGTGCTGCTACTCGCGGTCCCACTGGTGCTGGTGCTCCCCGCGCTGGTGCTGCTCCCCGTGCTGGCGCTCCCCGTGCTGCTGCTGGTGCTCCCTGTGCTGGTGCTGCCCGCAGCGCCACCGGTGCCGGTCGTCCCGCCCCCAGCGCCATTCGACGTGGTGCCCGTCGCCTTGCTCGGTACCCCCGGGCTGCAGGCGAACAGCGCCAGAGAGCCGATCCCACCGAGTTGCGTCCAGATTCTGTTCATCACCAGTTCTCCAGCCTCTTGACGAGCGCCACGACGAGGTCTGCCATCGACGCGTGGGTGGCGGCGGTAGGGTGAAAGTCCTCGCCATAGGGCGGGCTCTGCGGAGGCATTATCAGCACGTGCACGCGGGGGTCGCCCACGGCCGTGCGGCTCGCGGCGATCCTCCAGAGGTCCGCCTGGATCTTGGTCCAAGCCATCTCGCCCGCGGGAGCCTCGTCCGAGATCATGGGCCCGGCCGCGAGGATGAAGGTCGCCCTGGGATAGTAACTCCGCAGCGTCGCGAGGAACGCCAGGTATGCCGCGCGGAACGCGCTCCGGTCGGTGCCCTTCTCGGAGAAGTCGTTGGTGCCGAGGTTGATGACCACCACGTCTGGCGTCCAGGCCGCGGTGTTCCAGGGCGCGGCGGTCGGGTCGTCGGGCAGGCTCCTGCCGTACATGCGCGGGAGCGTGTCGCCCGGGGCCCCCAGGTAGTTCCGGTAGACGCCGCGCCCGGAGTAGGCCACCGCGGCGTACTCCGCGTTCAACCGGCGGGCCGCGACGGCGCCATAAGCGAGGGCGGCGTTGGAACCCGCCGTGGTGTACGGCGAGCGGGAGGGATCCGCGACCGAGATCAGGTCGCCATAACCACACGTGATCGAGTCCCCGATGAACTCGATGCGGTGCGGGCGCGGGGCGAGCGGGAGGACCGCCCCGCCCTCCGGCAAGCGGAAGCCGAGCATCTGCCCCTTGCCGGCGCCCGGCGCCCCTCCGGGGGCGCTCTCGATCCGCTTCCACACCTCCACCGTGTGCTCACCGGCGCCGAGGTTCCGGCCGATGGGGTAGACCTGCTGCGAGGGCGACACCCGGAGCAATTGCGGCGCTCCGTCGTCGAAGATGACGTCGTAGTCGTTGGTGGTGCCCGGCGTCCCCTTGCCGAAGTCCTTGAGGCGCAGATCGATGGCGTCGCCCCTGAAGCGCATCCGGATCGATACTCCGGGGAAGGCGAACTGGGGCGCCCTGGGGTTGGACCCGTCGACTCGTCCGAAATAGAGGATGTCCGGGTGCGCGGGCGGCACATCCACGAAGCCATCCGCCGCCGGTGCGCCGAGCGCCACCGGGGCCGCGAAGCCGCAGACGCTCCCGAACGCCGGGGCGGAAGGTCCCTCGGCGCCGCCCATGTCTCCGCTCGAAGCGCCGGCCCGAGTGGGGTTGATCGCGTCGATACCGCCTGCCGACGAACAGCCTGCCAGCAAGAACATCATGGGCGCCGCGAGCCCCCCGCGCCCGGGCGCCGGGGGCAGGCGTCCGTCGCGTGCCTTCTCCATCGATTCCTCCGAGGATCCCGTCGCGAACCGCTCTCGGGCGTTCCGCAGGATGACCGTCCTTTGCGCGCCGGTACGCGTCATCACGTGACGTGCCGGCAGCGATTGATGGTTCCGAGATTCGTTGCTGAATGTACTCCTGTCCTGCGAAGATTGCCCATGGCCCCGGCGCTTGTCCTTGTATACTTTCTGAACCGACCCACCCCCCATGAGCATGCTCGAAACCGTCGATGACTGGCCTCGCCCTCGCCGCTTCCGGATCCTTGCGGTGGCCACGAGCGTGGAGACTCCGCGCACCACCTACGGCCCCTTCCCGCTCGATCGCCACGGCCTGGCCTGGGTCGTCGAGGGCGGCGGGACGAGCACCTTCGACGCGCGCTCGGTCGAGACCCGCCCAGGGACGGTGATGCTGATGCGCCCCGGCATGACGCTGCGTCATGACTGGGGCCGCGCCCGCAGCTTCCAGACGTTCATCGTGTTCGACTTCGACGCGGTCGAGCCGCCATGGCCCGCGCCCACCGAGTGGCCGCTGGCGCGCGACCTCCAGGACGACGACGTCCTGTTCTCGGTGTGGCGCTTCGTGCTCGCCTCGTGGCAGGCCTCACCGCCGGTCCCGGGGCGCGACGCCCTCGTGGTCGCGGCGGTCGAGCTCATCCTGCGGATGATGGTCACGGGGGCGGCCGGCTCGGGGGCGCTGACCGCGGTCTCGCTGCCCAAGCCCGTCGAGGAGGCGCTCGCGTTCATCCAGGACCACGTGAGCCGGCGCCCCGCGGATCCGCTCCGGCTCGCCGAGATTGCGAGCCGCGTGCACGTCTCGGAGCAGCACCTCTGCCGCCTCTTCAAGCGCAGCCTGGGCGAGAGCCCCCTCCATTGCGCCCAGCTCTTCCGGCTCGAGCAGGCCGGCAGCTTGCTCGACCGCACCGACCTCAGCGTGTCCGAGATCGCCGAGCGCCTCGGCTACTCGAGCCAGTTCCATTTTTCGCGCAGCTTCAAGCAGGGCTACGGCCTCTCGCCGAGCGGCTACCGCGTCGCCTTTCGCGAGGGCAACACCAGCCGGCCCGCGGGGCTGGTCTACCGCCACCACCGCCTCCGCCAGTACGTCTACGAGCAATCCCCCGGCAAGGTGCAGGACCGGACCCGATAGGCCCGCTGCGCGCTCGACCCTCTTGCTACCATCGGCCCGTGACCAGCCAGGGACCGAACCCCTACGCCCCCGCCCTCCCCCCGCCGCCGATCGGCCAGGTGCCGCCCCCGCGGGCCACCACCGGCCAGCGTCTCGCGGGATTCTTGCTCATCGCCAACGCGCTCCTCGTGCTCACCGAGGCCGCGGTCTCCGCTCGGGCCTCCGAGCCGGCGACGGGCGTGCTCGCGCCGGGCGCGATGATCGGCCCCTCGATCATCGACTTCGTCATCGGCATCTCGCTCGCGGCGGGCGCGCGCCGCCTCGTCCCCTGGGCCACCCTGCGGGTCGCGGTGGGGATGGTGGTGCTCACGGCGCTCCAGATCCACAACCCGGTCGCCGCCGTCGTCCAGGTCCTGGTCACGGGCTCCTTGCTGCTCCTCCTCCTCGGCGACGCGCGGCCCCCGCGCCTCATCGCCGGCAGCTCGCTCTTCGGTCTCTACGCCCTCGTGGAGATTGCGGGCCTCGTCGGCGGCCTGCTGGGGAGCAACCCCCTGCGCGCCCTCACGCTGGCCGCCTCCGGGCAGATCGAGCCCGAGGTGGTGCACACCATCACGGGTGTCGCCTACCCCTACCAGCTCCGCTTCCCAGGCGGGACCTGGCGCCTCCGCAAGGCCGACATGGCGAAGAAGGATCAGCCGCTCGCCGACCGGTGGCTCCTCCGCACCGACATGGACGCCCACGTCGTCACCATCGTCGAGCAGGTCCCCGGCAAGGTGGTGTTCCTGGAGCCCTACGTGGACGCGATCGTCGCCGCCGGCCCGCGCGAAACGCCAGACTTCAAGGTGATCGAGCGCCGCCCGCTCCGCAGCGACCCCGATCGCGGGCGCGTCGTCCACGCCACCTTCAGCGCGCAGGGAACGGTCTACGAGCGCTATTACGCCCTGGTGACCGCGGGAGAGAGGGGGTTCCAGGTCATCGCTACCGTCGACCAGGCTCACTTCGCAGAGGCCTCCGCCGGGCTCGAGGAGATCGTCGAGTCGTTCACCCTCCCCCCCGACGCAGGGAGCGAGTCGATGACGGACGACGTCGAGCCCGCGCCCGCGGGCGAGGTCGTCGGCGTAGCCTACCCCTACCACCTCACCGCCCCAAACGACCGCTGGCACCTCCGCAAGCAAGACGCCGCCAAGAAGGACCAGCCGCTCGAGGACGTCTGGCTCATCCGGCCTGATCGCGCCGCCCACGTCATGGTCATCGCGGAGCAGGCGCCCGGTCAGAAGGTGTCGATCGAGGCCTACGCCGACGCCATCGAGGCCAATGGCCGGCGCGACGCCCCCGGCTTCGCCCGGCTCCTCCGCGAGCCGCTCGCGTTCGACCCGACGAACGGGCGCTTCCTCCACACCACGATGACCAGGAAGGGCATCGACCTCGAGTACTATTACGGGCTGGTCACCGCAGGCGATCGCGGCTTCCAGATCATCGGCTTCAGCGAGCGCGGCGGCTTCTCCACCGTCGAGAAGGAGATCAAGCAAATCATCGACTCCTTCCGGCTGCCGCCCGCCCCCCCGCCGCCCCCGCCTGCCAGGCCCGCGGCGAGGAAGGGAGGCCCCCGCCGGTGACGCGCCCCAGGACGATCGACGTCAGCGTGGGCAGCGGGCGCCGGGGACCTGCTGATCCGAGGGTGCACCGCTGTCGTTGACCCCCGCGATCCCCACCAGCAGCGACGCCGCGGGCAGTGTCGACGGGCTGCTCGCCGCCGGCATCGCGTCGACGGTGCCTTGCAGGGAGAACGTCAGGTAGTTGAGCTGGCGGCACAGCAGGATGGCGTGCGGATCGTAGGTCTTGCTGATCGTGAAGCCGACCGAGAGGCGCGCGTACCCACCGGCCGACGCGTAGGCCGTGCCGCGCAGGGTCTCGAGTCCCAGGCGCGCGCCCCCGGCGAAGAGCACCATCCTCTTTGCGTCGGTCGTGCCTGCGAAGAAGCCCTCCTCGGCGCCGAGGCCGAACCCCGCGTTCGAGCCGCGGGTGTACACGCTGGAGGCGGTGCCGAGACGGGTCGCGCGCTCGGGTGGCATGCACGGCCCGTTGTTGAAGTGGCAGTCCTCCCACTCCTGGCTGGCGACCAGGTCCAGATAGATGGTCATGTCGGCCTCGCCGCCGACCACCGGGGTCTTGTCCAGCTTGCCGACCACCGGCCCCCCCTGAAGCTGCGCCACCAGGTTGCAGCCCGCGAGGGCGAGGGCGGTCGCGGAGGCGGTGACCAGAGGAGCGAGGCGGCGCATGGACCGCGAGAGGGTACCTCCCGCAGCCCGCGCCAGGAAGCAGATCTCTCACGGCACGAGCGACACCGGGCTGCCCTCCACGCGGACCCCGAGGCGCGAGGGCGAGCCGCGCAGCTCGTCCACCGCGTGGAACTCGGCGCTGTAGTTGCGGGACAGCCACAGCTCGCACGCGCGGGAGTGCTCGTCGAAGAACTGGTACCGGGACGAGACCTGGAGGCAGCCTTGATAGGCAGCCTTGGCCCGCTGCCTGAACGGCTCGCTCTTCTCGTCGATCACGTTGATGTACGCCCCGCGGATCTCTTCCCAGCGGAGATCCCCGAAGGGACTCGGGCCGTTCTGCCGCCACTCCTTGGGGATGGGCGCCGCGCGGAACTCGGCCACGAACTTCCCCCACATCTGGCCCACGCGCGCGCCCGAGGCGATGACCCAGCGCGGGGGCGGCGCGGGCTCCAGATCGACGACCTTGCGATACTCGCGCTCGGCCTCCTCGATGGCCGGGCGCTTCTTGTTCATCCAGGCGAGGACCTTGGTGTCGATGTGCGCCTGCACGTCGGCGCGCCGGCCCGAGCCCCTGTACTCGGGGAACACCAGCGCGTCGGCCACCTTCTGTTTCTGCGTGGCCGAGAAGAAGATCGCCTCGCCCACCGCCGTGAGCACCTTGGCGAGCCGATGTCCCTCCTGCACCTCGTCACCGCCGAGGGCCTTCAGCCTGGCCAGGACCGCGGCGGGATCCCGGTACAGCGAGCGCACCCGGGCGTACTCCGCGGCGGCGCCCGTCTCGCCGCCGGTCTTCCAGAGGACGCGCCCGAGCAGCGCGTGCGCCTGGATCTGCACGTCCAGGGTCGCGCTCCGGTCGATGGCCCCCATCGCCGCGCCGAGGTGCTTGCGCGCCTGAGCGAAGTCCTCGTGCTCGGCGTAGTGGGCGCCGATGGCGAAGGCGATCTGCGCGGTCAGCGCGGGGTGCCCGGTGTGGTAGGTGCGCTCGAACTGCTCGGCGTCGCGGAGGGCCTGGTCCTCCTGCCCGGTGCCGAGGCGCAGCACGATCGCGTCCTGGAGGGCCTGCGCGGCCTTGTCCAGCTCCGGCGCGTCGTGGGCGAAGCGCTCGTACCAGGAGGCGGCCTCGTCGTAAACGGCGATGGCCTGGTAGTTCTGCCCGATGTCGTAGGCGGCGCCGCGAGCCAGCTTCGAGCTCCCCAGGTTCTCCCGGGGATCGAGCAGCACCTTGCGCACCGCGATGGCCTTGGCGAGCAAGCGCGCCGCCTGGAACGCCGAGGCAGCATTCACGAGCACCGCGTCCATCCGATCGCAGGCAGGCTGCTTGGCCTCGCACGCCTCCTTCCCGTGGGTGGTCCAGATCCGCAGGTAGGCATTCGCGATCGCCTCCCACTGCTTGGACCGCCCGGGAGCGGTATCGCCCTTCATGTCCGCCGCCATGCGCTCCACGCCGCGCCACTCGACGTCGCGCTCGACCCGGGTGAGGCCACCGCATTGCTCGGGGCTGGCCTTGCCCTTGGCGCCCGCGCAGTAGGTGGCGACGATGCGAGGCACGTCGCGCGCCATGTCTTCGAGGCAGGAGGGCGTCCCGTGCGACTCCATGACGTTGAGCGCCTCGAGGTAGAGCTCGGCGGCGTGGAGGCCCGCCTCGTGATCCGAGCGCGACAGGGCCACGCTCTTGAACCCGGCGGCGGCCTCCGCCCAGCGGTGCGCGTCGAAGTAGGTGCGGGCGCGGGCGACCTCGACCTCCACGTAGCTGTCATAGGCGGCTTTGTCGGCCGGGTTCGGCGAGACGACGCAGAGGAAGCGATCGAACGAGGCGAGCATCGCCTTCTCCGTGGGCGAGAGCTCCCGCGGGGTCAGCGCGCCGGCGGCCTCCGCCCGTTCACCGTGACCCGCCGGACGGACAGCGAGGACGTGGGCAGCCAGGGAGGCGTGCTGGTAGCAGAGCGCGGAGGTGTAAGCCGACTCGGCGGCGAGCGGCCCGCTGGGATCCTCGTCGACGACCGCGCCGAACGCTTCGCCACAGGGCGCCCACTCCTTCTGCGCGTAGAGGAGATCCGCCCGCGCCGCCTTCAGCTTGAGCCGCGAGGGCCAGTCCTCCTTCACCAGCCGGGGGAACGCGAACTTCGCGAACTCGGCCGCCGTGAACTGCTTGATCAGCCGGTCGTAGAGCTCGGCCGCGAAGGTCATCGTCTCCGGTGCCATGGTGCCGCGGACGTCGCCCGAGCCCACCGCCTCCAGGTGCCAGATCATCGCCGTCTCCGCCGCCAGCGCCGCGGTCGCGCTGGCGCAGGCGAGCTTCACCTCCTCGGGGTGCCCCTCGGCGCGGAAGCGCAGCTCGAGCTGGAGCTGCTGATCGAGCTCCGCCCTGGCGGCGGCCTTGTCTCCGGTCTTGAGCGCGAGCGTCGCCTCGGTCACGCGCGCCTGATACTCGCAGCTCCGCGGTCCATGGTCGCGCCGGAGGAGATCCTGGTAGACCTCGATGCCGTCCCGGTAGCGGCCCACATCGAGGAGCCCCTGGCCGAGCTCCGCCATCCAGCGGTACGTTCGCGACGCGTCGCCACCGCTGTCCTCGCTGAGCGGATGGAAGAACTCGTAAGCTTTCTTCGCGTCGCCGGTGAGCGCGTAGAGCGGGACCAGGTCGCGACGGGCCGAGGTCGCGAGCTGCCCCGCGTTGGGGAGGGTGGGAAACTGGCGGCCCACCTCGATGGTCTTCTTCAGCTCCCCCACCGCGAGCGGAAGGTCGCCCTTGTTCCAGTACACGTACGCGAGCTTGTAGTGCGCATAGCCGAGCACCTTGTTCTCCGGCGCCGGGAAGCGCGCCACCTCCCGGTACGATTGCTCGGCGAGGGCCCACTTGGAGGGGTCGCCCTGGGCCTCCTGGAAGAACAGCTCCCCGAAGGCGAGGTACGCCGAGGGCACGTACCGCGACGCGGGCGCGGTCTGGATCAGCTCCAGGTAGACCTTGCGCGCCTGGTTGGGATCGCCGTTCTGCTCGTGCTCGTAGGCGAGATCGTAGAGGACCTCGTCGGCGCAGCCGGGGGCGCTCGCCACCGCGGGGCTCTGGCACCAGCGCGGATACCGGGCGCGGAGCTGCTCGTACTCCTTGATGGCGGCCTGCCTCGCGGCAATCTCCACCTTCTCGGCCTTGGCCGCCTCGGCCGCCAGCGCCCCGGCCTTGGCAGGATCCCTGCGGCGAACCTCGTCGGCGCGGATGCGGCTCTCCATCTTCTTGCGGAAGCTCACCGCCTCCAGCTCCACGTACCCGTCCGCGAGGCGCCTCAGGATCCCGGGCCGGTCCGGCGAGCCCGCGGACGTCGCCGTCAGCAGCGACTCCAGCCCCTGGATCTCGGCAATCAGGAGGGGCGTGGCGCGCATGCTGGCGAGCGCACGGCGCAGATCCCTGGCGCTGGGCCCGGCATCGGGCGGCCCCGCAGCTCGCGACCCCTTGCTGGCTTTCGGCGGCGCCACGGGCCCGATCGGCGCGGGCGTCCGCTTCGTCGCAGAAGCCTGGAGATGGTCCCCGGAGCACGCCGCGAGGGCGTCGCTCACCCCGGGTGGGATACACGCCCCCGCGGCTGCCGCGGGAGGCGGCGACGCGGACAGGAGCGAGAAAGAAACCGTCAGAGACGCGAACAAGGATCGTTCGATCATGCCTTCACCTCCGCGGGCGTGCGTGCAGCGCGACGTGGTCGGTCACGCCGGCAGGGACACGCGGGCACCGCAGCGGTTCAAACCCGCGGGGGCCTCCAGGCTTGGGCCCGCGGTGACCCGCGATGCAGGACGGTGCGCCCGCCGGCCGCAGGCGCGGCTTGCCCCCACCGCGGCGCTGCCGCACCGTGCGGCACGGAGGCCCTCGATGTCCGACCTGCTCGCTGCTGCCCTGGCTCACCGGCTCGCCCGCGTCCTCGGGTTGACCACCCTCGCGCTGCCCGCGCTCGCTGCCGCCGCGTGCGGCGGCGACGTCGTCGTCGACGGCGCTGGCGGGAGCTCGACGACGACCGGCTCGACGGCGACCGGCAGCGGCACAGGAGGATCCCTCCCCGCCTGCATCGGCCAGCCGGCGTGTTTGCCGGTCGGACCGCCGGGGCCGTCGCACCTGGTGTGCTTCACACCCGCAGCCGGGCAGACCTGCCCGGAGCCTTCCCAGGCGAGCTCCTTCCTGATGGTCGGCTGCGCGCAGATCACCGCCGTGCAAGCAGCTTGCTCAGGCGGGCCGGCCGGGAGCTGCTGCTACAACGTGACGGTGGAGTGTACCTGTGTCGGGCGCCCCCTCATGGTGGACGGTGCGGCGCGGACCGCGAAGGCGCTCCGCGGCGGCGGCCGCGGCTGGCAGCGCAGCGATGCCGGCGACGTGAGCGATCTTCCGCCTGCAACGCGCCGAGCGCTCGCCGCGGTGTTCGCCGAGGACGCCCTCGGCGAGCACGCATCGATCGCCTCGTTCAGCCGGTTCGCTCTCGAGCTCATGGCGCTCGGCGCCCCCGCCGATCTCGTGGCGGGCGCGCACCGGGCCGCGCTCGACGAGGTCCGCCACGCCCAGATCACCTTCGGCCTGGCGAGCGCGTTCCTGGGCAGCCCGCTCGGGCCTGGGCAGCTCGCGTGCGATGCCCTCCCCCTCCGCGCCGATCTCGCTTCGTTCGCGCAGGCGCTCGCCGTCGAGGGGTGCGTCGGCGAGACGCTCGCGGCGATCCTCGCCTCCGCGCGCGCCGAAGCGGCGACGGACGGCCGCGTCGCAGGATCCCTCGCCTCCATCGCCGAGGACGAGGCGCGCCACGCGGAGCTCGCCTGGTCGGCGCTGGCCTGGGTGCTCCGCGTCGGCGGCAACGAGGTCGGGCGCCTCGCCTTCGCCGCCCTGTCCCGGGAAGTTGCACGCGTGCTCGCAGCCCCACCGCGAGCCGCGGGGTGCCTGGACCTCCGCGACTTCGGGGTCCTCAGCCCGCGAGAGGTCTCACAGAGCCTCACCGCCGGTATCGCGGTCATCGTCGAGCCGTGTGCCCGCTCGCTCCGTCGTGCGGCCGTCGAAGGTCCCTGCGGCTGACGGGCCTCAAGGACGCGCGCGCTTCGGATCCCCGGAGCGACCCAGGCGCGACACGATGCCGTCGATCACGCAGTCGAGCCCGCGCTCGAAAACGACCTCGGACGGCGGGTGCGTGGCCTCGCGCACCACCCTCGCGACCAGCGGGAACCGGCCCGTCTCGATCATCCGCTGCAGGTAGGGCCACGTCGATTCCTGCCACTCGCGTTCGGTCATGCCTTGCTCGCGCTCGGCGAGCAGGTTGCTCGTCTCGCCTCGCAGCGCGCCGATCACGTAGGCATTGACGATCGCGACCGCCTGCAGCGCGGTATCGATGTCCGCGAACGCGGGCTCGGCGCTGAGCGCGGCGAGCGAGGCCTCCCAGTGCGCGAGGGCGTTCGGGCCGTGGTGCGGCCTCCGGCCGCCGATCAGGTCGACGAACCAGCGGTGCTTCATCGCGGCCGCGCGGGTGCGGAGCGCGATCGACCGCAGCACGGCGCTCACGTCGCCCGAGATGGGCCCCGCCTCGACCACCTCGCCGTAGACCGCGTCGACCATCAGCTCGAGGAGGCCCTCCTTGGTCGACGTGTAGCCGTAGAGCCGCATCGGTCCCGCCTTCAGCTTCGCCGCGACCTTGCGGAGCGATACCTCCGCGAGGCCGTGCTTGTCGGCGATCGCGATGGCGGCGCGCACGATCCGCTCCCGGCTCAGCGGGCCGGGAGCCGGGCGGCGCGCGGGTTCGGACTGGTCCCAGACGACCACGGGAACGGGCTGGCGTCGCGGCGGCACCCGCTCCCTGTCGACCATTTCCCCGTCGGTGGCAACGAGGGATTGACCGGGAGCCGCGGTCGATACACCGTATCGACGATGAACAGCGTATCGACCCCCGTCCTGATCGTCGGCGGCAGCCTCGTCGGTCTGTCCGCCGCCGCTTTCCTCGCCTGGCGAGGTGTGCCGTGCGTGCTCGTCGAGCCGCACCTGGGCAGCCATCCCCACCCTCGCGCGATCGGTTACCCGTCGCGCACGCTGGAGCTGTTCCGCACGCTGGGCGTGTCGGCGCAGATCCCGGAGGCGCCCCCCAGCTTCCGGCTGCGACGCTGCAAGGTCGAGAGCCTCGCCGGGAGGTGGTTCGAGTCCTCCGACTGGACGCCGCCCGCGAAGGTCGCGGGCGCGAGCCCGGCCCCCTCGATCGCGGACTTCTCACCGTCGTCGGGCGCGGCGATCGCCCAGGATCGCCTCGAGCCGATCCTTCGCACCCGGGCGGGCGAGCTGGGTGCCGACCTCCGGCTCGGCACCGAGCTCGTCCGCTTCGAGCAGGACCCGACAGGCGTGACCGCGTGGCTGCGGGAGCGCGACGGCGAGGAGTACAGCCTTCGCGCCGATTACCTGATCGCGGCCGACGGCAGCCACAGCCCCGTCCGCGAGGCGCTGGGCATCGGCCGGAAGGGTCCCGGCCACCTCCAGACCATGCGCAGCGTTTTGTTCCGCGCGCCGCTCGATCCGTACCTCGAGAAGGGGATCTCGCAGTTCGAGATCGAGCAGCCGACCCTCACGGCGTTCCTGACGACCTACCGCGACGGACGCTGGGTGCTGATGTTCCACGATGACGTCGACCGCGACGAAGTCGCGTTGCTGAGAGCGATCCAGCGGGCGATCGGTCGCACGGACCTCCCCATCGAGATCCTCACGACCGGCCGCTGGGACCTCAGCGCGGCGATCAGCGATCGGTTCTCCTCGGGTCGCGTGTTCCTCGCCGGGGACGCGGCGCACACCCTGCCTCCGACCCGCGGCGGCTTCGGCGCGAACACCGGCATCCACGACGCCCACGACCTGGCGTGGAAGCTGGCCGCGGTCCTGTCGGGCCAGTCGACGCCCGACCTGCTCGAGACCTATCACGCCGAGCGCTACCCGGTGGCCTGGGGCCGGCTCGAGCAGACGTTCGTGCGCCCCGACTACGCGAAGCACGCAGCAGGTTTCGCGGATGGCGTCCCGATCCGCGACGAGATCGCCATGGAGCTCGGGCAGCTCTATCGCAGTGCCGCGATCCTCGGCGCCGGCCCCGAGCTCCCTCCCGCGGCCCGCCCCGACGAGTGGGCCGGTCAGCCCGGCACGCGCGCCCCGCACCTCTGGATCCAGCGCGCCGGCGAGCGGGCGTCCACGCTCGAGTGGTTCGGGAGAGGCTGGGTCTTGCTCGCCGAGGACGCCCGCTGGAGCGGCGCTGCGGTCGCCGCCGCCCACGCGCTCGGCATCGACGTCGGGTGCGCGGTGCCGGACGACGCCGACGCCGCGCCGGTCCGCACAGCGTTCGGCATCGGCGCTGGCGGCGCATCGCTGATCCGGCCCGACGGCTACATCGCGTGGCGCTCCGTCGACCTCGTCAGCGACCCGGCGGGCGCCCTCACCACTGCCCTGGCCTTGACGTCGTCCGCCGTGCGCAGCCCCCGCTGAGCATGGGCCCCCCCGCGTCGGCATGAGCCCGCTCGAACAAGGCCCTCCGCTCGGAGTGCCCTCAGATTTCAGAGCCCCCTCAGCGTCCCCAGGACCGCCGCGCGATCCTCCTCCGACAGCTCGAGGTTGAACGGGTGCCCCGGGATCGGCCGTCCCGCCCTGCCCGACGTGTAACCGGCCTCGACGCGTGCCGGGTCGAAGAACGTGTCCAGATCGGGCGCAGAGGCATCATGGAGCAGCGGCCCCCGACTGCCCACGCCACGCAGCGAGGGGACCCGGTACCGCCCGGTGCCGCGCTCCGGCGAGAGGCCGAGGGTGGGATCGGTGCCGGCAATCGCGAGGGGCACCGGCGTGCCCGTGAAGGTGTCCCGCGCGTGACAGGTGGAACAGGCACCCTCGAGGACGGCCAGGCCGGCTGCCCCGGGTCCGACAGGCAGCGGGGGCAGACTTTCCGCGAGCGACCACAGCGCGACCGCGAGGCCGAGCGCCACCTCGCGCGGGGGACGGATATCCTCGGCGTGAGAGGTGATGATCAGGGTCTCGACGCGGATCGCGAGGCTGGCGATCGAAAGCTGCCGGACCGTCGCGTCTTGTTGCAAATAGCCGAGGAAACGCGCCGGCCGCACGTCGGGGATGCGTGCCGGCTCCGACGCGTCCGCGCTCGAGACGTCGATCCGGCCCGGGCCCCAGGCGAGCGTGCTGCCGACGAGATCCGGCAGCACGCCGCCGGTGGCGACGAGGAGCTTGCCCAGGTCGAGCGTATCGCTGGGGGCACCCAGAACGACGGCGCCACTTCGCAGCCCCGCGTGGCAGCTCGCGCAGGTGAGCGCGATGCGGCTCGAGCCGTCGGCCATCTCGGCGTGGACGAGCGCCCCCACCCGGCCCGTCGCCGGGTCGGTCACCAGCCCGAAGAACGATGCCGCCGCCGGCGAAGCGAGCGCCGGGGCGGCGTCGACGAGCTGCACAGGATAGGTGGAGAACGCCTCCTGCCCCAGCCGGAGCAGCGCGGCGGGGTCGCCCGCAGAGGCCGCGGGGTCGATGGCGAGAGCGCGTGCCCCCGGCCCGAGGGGGTCGGTGAAGCTGACCGCGCCAAGATCGGCGGTGGTCACGGGCTCGACGCGCGGGCTCCAGACCGGGAGCTGCTCCCACGCGAGACCGTAGGAGGCCAGCCGGAGTCGGGCGTAGCCGTTGCCCGGGTTGACGAGCGAGGCGGCGAGCTCCGCGCGCCGGAACGCCGGGTCGGTCAGGTAGAGGAGCCCCGCCTCGGGATCGTCCACTGGCGCCTCGCTCGGGGGCTCGGCGGTGGGCAGCAGGCTCGATCTGCCGCAGCCGGCGAGGGCCACCAGCGCGGCCCCAGAGCAGAACGCCGCTACCCACCTCGCCCCTGCGGCCTCAACCACTGCAGATCCCGGTGGCGCACGCCCAGTGCCCCACCGTCGGATCGTAGCCGCAGAGGGGGGACTGGCCCATCGTGGCGTTCGGGGAGCAGTCGGAGCTGTTGACGCAGGTGTCGGCGCAGGTGTGGCAGTACCAGCCGATCGCGCCGCCGCACGGCACCAGGGACGGGGAACAGTAGCCCGTCGCCCCGCAATCGGCGTCGACGTGGCAGTTCGCCGTCACGCAGACGCTGCCGAACCTGCCATCCCCGTAGGTCTCCCCCTGACAGCCGCACACGTTGGCCGGATCGGAGCAGGTCACGTCCGTCGTGCACTCGTTGAAATCGCAGGTCAGGCCCCCGCTGCTCGGGGTGCACTTGCCCTGGAGCAAGCCGCCGAAGCCGTCGCCCGAAACGCACATCGCGTCCGTCGTGCAAGGGGTCGCCGGCGTCGACCGAGCACACACCTCCGCCTGGGGCCGGTGCGACAGCGGAACGCTCGCGAGGCAACCGCTCGAGGTCGAGCTGGTGCTGCTGGTCGAGCTGGTGCCGCTCGTCGAGCTGGTGCTGCTCGTCGAGCTGGTGCTGCTCGTCGAGCTGGTGCTGCTCGTCGAGCTGGTGCTGCTGGTCGCGTCGCTCGAGCTGCTGCTGGTCGACCCGCTGCCGCCGGCGGCCACCGACGTGGTCGAGGTGGCCCCGCCCGCCGAGCTCCCGCCCGAGCTGGCCACCACGGTCCCACCGCAGTGGGCGCCACCGATCAGGGCGAGCAAGCCGAATCCCGAAAGCCGCACGCAAGCTCGGTTCATGCCCAATTTCTACCCGAACCCACCCGGGGCGTCTCCTTCGAGATCTCCTCCACCCCCCCCGGATCGCGGACGTGACGGCAATCCCCCGGTTGCCGGTGCCCCTGACATGGTCCGCTCGCGGCGCACGAGCGCCCCGGCGCGCCGAGGCGCTACCAGGCCAGGGACCTCGATCCGCGCGCAGTGGGTCGCGATGCTGGCTACTTGCGGTTGCCGGTCTGCATCGTGGGCGCGCAGCCCTGGGTGCTGACCTTGGAGAGGATCCGGCTCACCGTGCGGCGGTCGATCCCGAGCAGCTCCGCGGCCTTGGTCTTGTTGCCCCTGGCGTGCTCGATGACGCGGTGCAGATACCGCACGCTGAGCTCGTCCAGCGTCGGCCAGTCGGCGTCGATGCCGTCAGCGGCGGCGGCTCCGTCGACGCCTCTCACGTCAGCGGAGGTGGGCTCGGGGTCGGGGAGGTTGGTGATCGACTGGGCTGCGTTCATGATCGGCTCACGTTCCAGGGGTTTCTGGGCTTGGGGCGAGAGGGCCCAAAGCTTCAGCAGTATTTTGAGAAAGTCTCATTTGACCGCCCGCTCCACCGGAACCACGGCGGCGCCCTCGACGGTGTCCTCCCCGGGGTTGGTCACCACCCGCTCGCCGCCGTCGAGGCCCGAGACCACCGCCGCCTCCGCGCCGGTGTCACGTTCGACCCGCACCGGCGCGAAGCGCAGCCGACCGTCCTCCCCCAGGATGGCGACGTGGGTGCCGTGCGCGTCCGCCATCACCGCGGCCGAGGGCACGTAGAGCGTGCGGTGCGGCGAGGGCGTCTCCAGCGCGACCGTGGCGTACATCCCCGCCAGCAGCTCGCCGCCGGGGTTCGGCACCTGCACCTCCGTGCGCAGCGTGCGGGACGCGGGATCGAGCGCGCCCGCGGTCCGCGTCACGGTGCCGGGGAAGACCCGATCCGGGAACTCCCGCACCCGCACGGCGGCCGTCGTGCCCGCGCGCATCGAGGGGGCCAGCTCCTGCGGCACCTGGAGGAAGACCCGCACCGGATCGGTGGTCGCCAGGCGGAAGAGGCCGGCGCCGCCGCTGGTGCCCGCGGTCACCAGCGTCCCCTCCTCCACGTTGCGCGCGGTGATGATCCCCGCGAAGGGCGCCGTCACCCGCGCGAACGATCGCAGCTCGGTGAGGCGGCGCACCTCTGCCTGCTGGCTGAGCAGGGCCGCCTCCGCAGCGTGGACGCTGGCGGCGTCCACCGCGGCGGCGGCGCGCTTGGAGTCGAGATCCTGCTGGGCGGCGAGGCCCTGCGGGACGAGCGACTCGTAGCGCAGCGCCTGCGGGTGCGAGAACGCCAGGTTGGCCCGCGAGAGCTCGATCGCCGCCCGCCGCGAGGCCATGTCCGCCACGGCCTGCGCGAGCTGCTGGTCCAGCTCGGGCGTGTCCAGCTCGACGAGGACCTGCCCCTTCTCCACCCGGTCGCCGATGTCGACGTGCCAGGTGCGCACGTAGCCGCTCGCGCGGGCCCAGATCGCCGTCTCGCGCAGCGCCTCCACCCCCCCGGTGAGGGTGAGCGCCGTGGCGCTCTTGGCCACGCGGGGCGTCATCACCTCGGCGCGGTGCGGCCCCAGGGCGCGCTCCTCACCGGCGACGACGGCGGCCGCGGCGCTCGCGTGGCGCGGCACCCAGCCGGCCACGAAGAGGCCCGCGAGCAGAGCGACTCCGAGGACGCCGCCGGCGGCGAGCCGGGTCCGGCTCACCTCGGGAGCGACCGGGAGCTCGACGTGATCCTCGTGCGCCTCGTTCGAGGCGGGGTGTTCGACGACGGTAGGGTTCATGGAGGAGCTCACGCCATCACCTCGGCAGGGGCGGCAGGCGCAGGGACGCGGCGCCGCAGGATCGAGTACATGATCGGGACGAAGAACAAGGTCGAGAAGGTGGCGACCAGCAGGCCCCCGATCACCGCGCGCCCGAGGGGAGCGTTCTGCTCGCCGCCCTCCCCCAGGCCGAGCGACATGGGGAGCATGCCGATGATCATGGCGAGCGCCGTCATCACCACCGGGCGCAGCCGGGTGATGCCCGCGGCCAGCGCCGCCTCCCCGGCGTCACGCCCGAGGGCGCGCTGGTCGTTGGCGAAGGTGACCATGAGGATCGAGTTCGCCGTGGCGACGCCGATGCTCATGATCGCGCCCATCAGCGAGGGCACGCTGAGCGTGGTCTGCGACACGAACAGCATCCACGCGATCCCGGAGAGCGCGCCGGGCAGCGCCATGAGGATGACCAGCGGGTCGATCCACGACTGGAAGTTGACCACCATCAGCAGGTAGACCAGCACCACCGCGAACAGCAGGCCGAAGCCGAGCCCGCTGAACGAGGCGCGCATGCTCTGGACCTGCCCCTTGACGCGGACGGTGCTGCCGCGCGGCAGCTCGGCGCGGATCATCGCCACGGCGCGCTCGACGCCGACGGCGACCGCGCCCAGGTCCCTGCCATCGACGTTGGCCTGCACGTCGAGCGTGGTGGCCACGTTGAAGTGAGTGATGTTCACGGGCGAGCTGCCGTGGCCGACGGTCGCCACGTTGGCGAGCACCTGCGCCGCGCTCGCGGGCGCGTTGACGGGCGTCGCCTCCAGGGCCGCCACCGAGTCGACCTGGTGCTGCGGCGTCTGCACCGCGACCGGGTACTGGACGCCGCGCCGGGTATCGAGCCAGAAGTTGGGCGTGGTCTGCCCGCTCGACGAGAGCGAGACCAGCACGTCCCCGGCCACGTCCTTCTGGGTCAGCCCCAGGCCCGAGGCCATGCCGCGGTCGACGTCGACATGCAGCTCGGGCCCGCTGAGCACCTGGGCCAGGTGCACGTCCACCGCGCCGGGCACGGCGGCGACGCCCCGCAGGAGCTCGCGCGCCAGCCGCAGGTTCTCCACCTGGTTGCCGCGCGGGCCGACGATCTCCACGTCGATGGGCGCTGGAATGCCGAAGTTGAGCACCTGGGTGGAGATGTCGGGGGCGAGGAAGAAGAAGGTGACCCCGGCATAGTCCGCGGCCAGGCGCTTGCGCAGCGTCCGCACGTAGCCCGCCGTGGGCGCGTGGTGCTCGCTGAGGGCCACCAGGATCTCCCCGTCGGCGGAGCTGATCAGCGAGCCGTCGCTGAGCGACAGGTTGATGCCCGAGATCGGCGTCCCGATGTTGTCGAGGAGCGTCTCGATCTCGCCGGCCGGGATCACGTCGCGCAGCGTCTCCTCGACGCGGCCGAAGAGCTTCTCGGTCTCCTCCAGCCGGGTCCCCGGCGCGGCGCGCACGTGGAGCTTGATCTGCCCCGCGTCCACCGCCGGGAAGAAGTCCTGCCCGAGCAGCGGCAGGAGGCCGCCCGACACGATCACGAAGGCGACGAACGCGGTCACCACCCCGGCGCGGTGCTCGAGCGACCAGGCCAGCGCGCGGCCATAGCTGGCCCGGAGCGCCTCGAAGTGCCGGTTCACGGCCCCGTGCATCGCCCAGATCGGCCCGGTGCCACCAGCGGCCTCGTGACCGCCGGCGTAGAGCTCGGCCTCCCCCGCCAGCAGGTAGCGCACCATGGTGGGCACCAGGGTCCGCGAGAGCAGGTACGAGGTCATCATCGCGAAGACCACCGCGAGCCCCAGCGGCAGGAACAGCGACCGCACCGCGCCCGAGAGGAACGCCACCGGCACGAAGACCACGCAGATGCACAGGGTCGACACGAACGCAGGCACCGCGATCTGCTGCGCCCCGGCGAGGATCGACCGGATCAGCGGCTTCCTCTGCCCCAGGTTGCGGTGGATGTTCTCGATCTCCACGGTTGCGTCGTCGACGAGGATGCCGACCGCCAGGGCCATGCCTCCCAGGGTCATGGTGTTGAGCGTCTGCCCCATCGCGCCGAGGAGGATCACCGCCACCAGGATCGACAGCGGGATGCTCACCACCACGATCAGGGTGCTCCGCCAGCTCCCCAGGAAGAGCAGGATCATCAGCGCCGTCAGCCCCGCCGCGATGGCCGCCTCCTTGACGACCCCGAGCACCGCCGCCCGCACGAACACCGACTGGTCGAAGAGCAGCGTGACCTTGAGCTCCTTGGGCAGGGTGGCGAGGATGCCGGGCATCGCCGCGCGGATGCGGCCGACGACGTCGAGCGTGCTCGAGCCGCCGGACTTGAGCACGCTCATCAGCGCCGCGCGCCGGCCGCTGGAGTGGACCATGCTGGTCTGCGGCGCGTAGCCGTCGCGCACCGAGGCCACGTCGCGCACGTAGATGGTGGTCCCGTTCACCGTCTTGATGGGCAGGTCGGACAGGTCGGCGAGGGCCAGCGGGCTCGAGTTGAGCCGGACGCCGTACTCCGTCTCGCCCATCTTGGCGGTGCCCGCGGGCAGGATCAGGTTCTGCGCCGTCACCGCGTTCGACACGTCGTTGGGCGTCAGCCCCCACGCGTAGAGCTTCTCCAGATCCAGGTCGACCTGCACCTGCCGCTGCTTGCCGCCGAAGGGGAACGGGAGCTGCGCGCCCTGCACCGTGGCGAGCCCGCTGCGAAGGAAGTTCTGCCCGAGGTCGAAGATCTCCTGCTCGGAGAGGGTGTCGCTCTCCAGCCCGATCTGGAGGATGGGCACGTTGGAGGCGCTGTATCGGATGACCAGCGGCGGCGTCGCCCCGGGCGGGAACTGCTTGAGCAGCGTCTGGGAGATCGCCGTCACCTGGGCCGTGGCCGCCTCGATCTTGGCGTTGGCCTGGAAGAAGATCTTGATGACCGCGACGCCCGCCAGCGACTGGCTCTCGATGTGCTCGATGTCGTTGACGGTGGTGGTGAGCGCCCGCTCGTAGTTGGAGACGAAGCGCTGCTCCATCTCGTCGGGCGGCAGGCCGGAGTACTGCCAGACCACCGAGATCACCGGGATGTCGATCTCGGGCAGGATGTCGGTCGGCATGCGCAGGATGGTCACCATGCCGAGCAGCACGATGAGCATCGACATGACCACGAACGTGTACGGCCGCCGCAGGGCGAGCTTGACGATCCACATGAGCCAGCCTCGGCGCGGGGGGACGGGGGCAGAGCCCCATCGCGACGCAGGGCGGACGACCGACCCTGAATCCCCGGCCCAGACTATGTAACGGTACGTCCCGTTCCCGGTAGAGCTCGGGAGCCCGCTCGATCAACCGATCTATCGATCCAGCCTCCGGGCGCGTCGGCCGGCGCCTCCTCCGGCGTGGCCAGCAGCGAGCGTCGCCACGCCCCCGGCGAGAGGCCGTGGGCCCGCTGAAACAGCCGGATGAAGTGGTTCGCGCTGCCAATCCCGACCCGCTCGGCCACGATGGCGACCTCCTCGTCGGTGTCGCGGAGCCGCCGGCGCGCCTCGTCGAGGCGGCGCTCCTGGATCCACTCCAGCACGGTGAGCCCTGTCTGCTGGCGGACCACGTGGGTGACGTGGCTCGCCGAGCGCCCGACCGCGCGGGCCACGTGCTTGAGCGAGAGCGGCTCGGCGTAGCGAGCGTCGATCACGGAGAAGACCTCGGCGACGAGGGGCGCGATCTTGGCCGGCGCGCCGGCCGGGGCGGAGAGCCGGGTCAGGTCGACGAGGAGCAGCGACAGCTCCGCCCGCACCGCGTCCTGATACGCGAACCCCCGCTCCCTCAGCTCGGCCGCGAGGGCCCGGAAGCGCCCGTCGAAGCGCGCGCGCAGGTCCTCGGGGACGGTGACCTTGGGGGCCCCGAAGCGTCCCCCGCGGAGGAACGCGAACCACGGCGGCCGCCCGCAGCCGGTCCCGAAGTAGCCCGAGAGCGCCTCGGCCTCGGGCTGCGCCAGCACGTCGGCGGTGAACTCGAGCACCCAGCCGACCACGGCGCCGAGCTCCCCGGTGTGGTGCGGTTCGCCGGGGCCCACCAGGTGGAAGTCGCCCGGGGCGATGTCGATGCGCTGCTGCGGGAGCACCAGCGTCCCCGTGCCGCCGTCGGCGTAGAGCGCCGAGAAGAATCGGTGCGCATGCATGGTCGGCAAGTGCACGTGAGTGCGCGACTCGCGGCGGAGGACGACGACGGGGAAGCCACCGTCGTACGTGCGACGAAAGGGTACGGTCGGCAGGCGCTCGCGGGAGGTGGGCACGGAAGCGGGGGTACTTAGGGGCGCGCGTGCGCCGGTGACAAGACGCCAGGCTCACGTCGCGTCGTCGACGCACACCCCCGCCCGGCAGGCGCCCGCGTGCGGGTCGTCAGCGCCGGCGACCGGAAAGCAGTCGTCGCTCTGCCCCTCGGCCGTCGTCAGCGGGATGTGGTAACAACCGAGGCGGCCCGCGCAGAACGCGGGGAGCTCCTCGTCTGCGGTGCAGTGGTAGATGTCCCGCTCCGCCTCGGGGAGCGCGCTGCACGGCGTGCAGTTCGCCTTGGCCGTGCAGGGGTTGCAATCGTCGCAGAACGTCGCCGGATCCTCTCCGTCGCAGGCCGAGGCAGCGACGGCGGGGGCACCGGCGGCGGCCTCCTGTCCTTCGACGAGCACCGAAGCCGCGCACCCGGCGCCCACGAGGGCGAGCAGCGCAGCGGCGGGAAACAGCGAGGCCAGAGCCAGAGCGAAGCGCTTCATGAGTGCCCCCGACTATGGGGTGGCGTGGCCGGCCTCGTCAGGTTAGACGGTGCCAAGTTCTTGTCATCTCGGGCCACCCATGTCCCTCCTCCGCGCTGAGCCATCGATCGCCGCGGTGCACGCGCTGCACCTGGCGGACCTCGTCGGGCGCTGGGGCGTCACCGGGGAGCAGCTCTTCGCGGGGCTCGGGCTCGACGCCGAGGTGGTCTCGGATCCGCGGCGGCGCATCTCCCTCGCCGTCCTCGCGCAGCTCGCCGAGCGAGCCAAGGCGCTCACCGGGGAGCCGGGGCTCGGCTTCTACTTCGGCCTCTCGATGCGCGCCTCGTCGCACGGCTACCTGGGCTTCGCGGCCATGGCCTCGTCGACCCTGGGCGAGGCGCTGGAGATGGCCGTCCGCTTCGCGCCCACCCGCACCGACGCCATCGCGCTCCGCACCCACGTCAGCGGCGGCGTCGCCTCCCTCCTCGTCGAGGAGCTGGCGCCCCTCGGCGCGGCCCGCGATCTGCTCATCCTCGGCCTGCTCGTCGGCATCCAGGAGATCGGCGAGGCGATCACCGGGCGCCGCATGGAAGGCAGCGCCGACGTCGCCCTGCCCGAGCCCGCGTGCCTCCCGCGCTTCCGCCACCTCATCCACGGCGGCATCCGCTTCGGGCAGCCCGTCCACCAGCTCCTCTTCGACGCCGCGGTGCTCGACTTCCCCCTGGCGATGGCCGACGCTGCCGCGCTGCGGCTCGCCCGCGAGCAGTGCGAGCGCGAGCTCGACGCGCTCGGGTACGAGGGCCAGGCGGTAGCACGCGTCCGCGCAATGCTGCCGCGCCGGGACGGCGGCTTCCTCTCTCTGGACGACGTGGCGAAGGCCCTCTCGCTCTCGGGCCGCACGCTCAAGCGCCGGCTCGCCGAGGAAGGCACGGACTTCTCCACGCTCCTCGACGAGCAGCGTCGCGAGCGGGCGCTGCTCCTGCTCCGCTCCCCCGAGCTCTCGGTCGAGGCCGTGGCCGACCGCATCGGCTACTCCGACGTCGCCAACTTCACCCGGGCCTTCCGGCGCTGGACGGGCACCACGCCCACCGCTTACCGTCGCTCCTGAGGCATGGAGCGTCGCGCGGCACCGCGGCCAGCGCCCCGCGGTCGCCTAGCGCGCTGGAGTGAACACGTACGCCGCGCCCGTGAGCACGTCCTTCCCCGGCGCTCCCACCAGGATGGTCTCCCCGTCGACGGCCACTGCAGTGCCGAAGCTGTCTCCCGGCTCGCCGTCCCGCGCGGTCAGCTCCTGCTGGGAGGCCCAGGCGGCGCCGGCGCAGCCGAAGACGTAGGCGGCGCCCTGGCCGGCGTTGCGACTGGGCGCGCCAACCACCGCCGTGTTCCCGTCCAGCGCGACCGACCAGCCGAGCTGGTCGCCCGCCGCGCCGTCGCGCGCGCTCAGCTCCTGCCGCAGCACCCACTCCCGCCCGATGCGAATGAAGACAAAGGCGGCGCCCTGGCCGAGCGCGAAGGGAGCGCCGCCAATCAGGGTGTCGCCGCTGATGGCGACCGAGTAGCCGAACTGGACGAATCCCTGGCTGTTGCCGGGGGCCAGCTCTTGCCGCTGCGTCCATGTGGGGCCGGACCGGGTGAACACGTAGACCGCGCCCAGGTTCGAATCATGGGCAAACGCTCCCGCGACCGCCGTGCTCCCGTCGATCGCCACCGACCAGCCGAGCTCGTCGTCCTGCGCGCCGTCGCGCGCGGTCAGCTCCTGCTGCTCCGCCCACCGGGTGCCGGAGCGGGTGAACACGTAGGCCGCACCCTGGAACGACACGCGTCCGGGAGCCCCGATGATCACCGTGCTCTCGTCGATCGCGACGGACTGACCGAAGAAGTCGTTCGGGGCGCCGTCGCGCGCGGTGAGCTGTTGCTGCAGAGTCCACATCGCACCCTTGCGGACGAAAATGTAGGCCGCTCCCTGGCTCCCCTCGAAGGCGGGAGCGCCCACCACCAGCGTGGTCCCGCTGATCGCGACCGACCCGCCGAGCTCCCCCGGGGCCGTGCCGGCGGGCGCGGTGAGCACCTGCTGCAAGGCCCACGTGTCGGCGCACCGGGCGAAGACGTAGACCTTTTCGGCGACGCCGCCCACGACCGCCGTGTCCCCTTCGACGGCGACCGCGAAGCCGAACCGGTCGAACGACTCACCGCCGGGCGCGGTCAGCTCCTGCTGCTCCGTCCAGACCAGCGGGTCCACCTCGATCGGATACACCGCCCCGGCGTCGTCGAACCGGATCGACAGCCCCCCGGGCGTCGCTTCCAGCGCGGAGGCGAGCTGCCGGCCTGCCGCATCGACCACGTACAGATCCGAGTAGTGCAGCACCTCGGAGCCGCCGGGGTCACGGAGATGCACCGTGTCTCCCTGCTCCGACACCTCGGTGCTCAGGTCGCCGCCGCCCAGCGCGATGACCACGTTCCCTCGCCCCTCCCGGCAGGGCGACGCTCCGAGGGTGAAGCCCTGCTCCAGCCCCAGCGGGCCGTTGAGGTACCAGGTCCGCAGCCCCTCGCGGCCGTACTCCACGCGGTTGCCCCGGACTTCCGGCGTGGCACCCGGTACCTCCGCGAGGCGCCCCTCGCAGCCCCAGCGGGACGGTCCGAGCTGGAACGTCCAGCGCCCCGGGTCGGAGATCGACGTGACGCGCACCCCCTCCGGGCTGAACTCCGCCCGGAGCCCCTGCGTCGCGTTGATCGCGACGAGCCTGCCGCCCGCCCCGTCGACGCGGTACGCATCCGACGCCTGCTTCTGGACGGCCGCCACGGTGGCCGCGCGCAGCGCCGCAGGCGCGCCGCTCTCGGCGGTGGACAGCGGCGTCTCCGCAGCCGCCTCGGTCCGATCCGAGCGTTCGCCCGCCCCGCAAGCCGCCATCGCCAGCACGGCGGCGCCCAACCATGGAACCAATGTTCGTGCCTTCATGCCCGCTCCTTCTGCGAGGCATCCCCTCGGGCCCAAGCGACGACGCAGACGATCGCTCGGGCGGAGCCACCCACGGGCTGCGCCCCGAACACCGGCGATCGACATCGACGCGTCGTGCGTCCTCCGACGCGTGACCCGACACGATGCTCGAGCAGGTCGTATCGTGAAAGGGTCAGCGCCCCGCGCAAGCAGAAACCCTGCAAGACGCCGCCTATGCAGCGGGCGGAGGCGACGAGGGTGACGTTCGCTGGACGGGCACCACGCCGAGCGCCTACCGTCGCGCCCGAGAGGGTGACGCGTGGAAGAAGCAGTGCTCGACGTTCGTGGACTGGCCAAGTGCTACGGCGCCTTCACGGCCGTCCACGATCTCTCCTTCCAGGTCGCCCCCGGCGAGGTGCTCGGGCTGGTCGGCCCCAACGGCGCCGGCAAGACCAGCACCCTGCGTTGCCTGGGCGGCATCCTCCCACCCACGCGCGGCACCATCCACGTGGCCGGGCACGACCTCGCACGCTCCCCCGTGGCCGCCAAGCAGCAGCTCGCGTTCCTCCCGGACGAGCCCCGCCTCTTCGACTACCTCACCGTGCGCGAGCACCTCAACCTGGTGGCGCGCCTCTTCGGCGTCGCCGACTGGGAGCCACGCGCCGACGCGCTGCTCGCCGAGCTGGAGCTCGACGGCAAGGCCGGCGTGCTCCCCGGCGAGCTCTCCCGCGGCATGAAGCAGAAGCTCACCATCGCCTGCGGCTTCCTCCACGACCCGCGTCTGGTGCTGCTGGACGAGCCCCTCACCGGGCTCGACCCCCTCGGCATCCGCAAGATGAAGCGCTCCCTCCAGGCCCGGGCCGAGGCCGGCACTGCCATCGTCCTCTCGTCGCACCTGCTCCCGCTGGTCGAGGAGCTCTGCCACCGCGTCCTGGTCATCGTCCACGGGCGCGTCGTGGCGCTGGGCACGCTCGCGGAGATCCGCGCCCAGCTCGGCGGCGAGGCGGGCAGCCTGGAGGACCTCTTCCTCCGCATCACCGCCGACGCGGGCGCGGGCGCGGCGTGAAGGGCTCGGCCTTCCGCGCCCTCACCTTCATCGCGGCCGCCACCGCTCGCAACATGCTCAAGCGGCAGCTCCGCCGCATGCGCCAGCCGCGCTACCTGCTGGCCACGCTGCTGGGGCTCTTCTACGTGGTCAACCTCTTCGTGCAGCCGGGCATGGGCTCTGCGGTGCGCCACGCCGGCCCGGCGCACACCGCGAGCCCGCTGATCGCAGGAGGCCTGATCTGGTGGGGGACGCTCGTCCTCCTCTTCGCCTGGGTCTTCGGCGGAGACGAGGGTGGGCTCGCCTTCTCGGAGGCCGAGATCCAGTTCCTCTTCCCGGCGCCGCTCTCCCGCCGCCAGCTCATCCACTACAAGCTCCTGCGCAGCCTGCTCTTCGCGCTCTTCTCCAGCCTGATCTTCACGGTCAGCGTGGGACGCCGCCTCCGGGGCGGGCCGCCGTTCTTCGCCCTGGGCGCCTGGCTGGGGGTGGCCACGCTCTCGCTCCACCTCACCGCCGCCTCGCTCACCCGCCTCAGCCTGGTCCAGCACGGCGTGCGCGGCGGGCTGCGGCGCCTCCTGGCGCTGGCGGTGCCCCTCGCCATCGTGGGTGCGCTGGCCTTCGGCGTCCTCCGCTCACCCTACCCCTGGCCCTCGCACTACGCCGAGGTGGCGCCTTACCTGGAGCACCTGCTCGACGCGCCCTCGGTCACCTGGGCGGGGATGGTCGTCGCCCCCGCCGTCCACGTCGCGCTCGCGCACGACCTGCCCGAGCTGCTCCGCTGGCTGCCCGCCGCCGCAGGCGTGCTCGCGCTCCACTACCTCTGGGCGCTCTCCACCGACGCGGCCTTCGAGCAGGCCTCGCTCGCCTCGTCGGAGCGCCGCAGCAAGCGCATGGAGGGACTGCGCCGGGGCCAGCTCACCGTCCGTGGCACGGCGCGGCCCCCGTTCGCGCTCTCCCCGCACGGGCACCCGGCGTTCGCCATCTACTGGAAGAACCTCACCGCGGCGGTGCGGCTGCTCTCGCTGCGGGTGACGATCGTGCTGCTGATGCCGGCCGTGATGGGAGCCGTGGGTGCGCTCTCGGGGGGCGCCGCGCTGAACCGCGGGCTGGGCGCCATCCTCTGCGGGCTGCTGGCGGGGTCGAGCGCGTTCTTCGGGGTGCAGGTCTACCGCATCGATTTCCGGCTCGACCTGGTCAACATCGATCAGCTCCGCAGCTATCCCCTCCGCGGCGTCGATCTCGCCCTCGCCGAGGTGCTGGCGCCCTTCACCGTGCTCACCGTCGCGCAGTGGATCTTCCTCGTCGCCGGCGCCGTGCTCGCGCCTCCCGATCTGATCCCGGGCCAGGCGCGGCTGCCCGTGCTGGCCGCGGCCATGATGGCGCTGCCGGCGTTCACCCTGTGCGGCCTCATCGTGCAGAACGCGGCGGCGCTGCTGTTCCCTTCCTGGGTGGAGACCGGAACCGGGCCGCCGCGCGGCGTCGAGGCCATCGGCCAGCGGCTGGTCACCCTGGTGGGGACGCTGCTCGCCGTCGCAGTGGCGCTGATCCCGGCGGCCCTCGTGGGCGTGCCGGCGGCGTTGCTGCTGCGCGGCGTGGTCGGCAGTGCAGCGGTGGCCGTGGGGGCGCTGGCGGGGACGTTGGTGGTGGCGCTGGAGGCCGGGTTCGCGTTCCTGGGGCTGGGGAAGGCGTTCGACCGGTTCGATCCAGGGCGTTGAGGGGACGGCAGCCGGTGCGAAAGGAGGAACACTCACAAAGGCATGCGACTTCATCCCGCCGCCCGTGATCCAGTGCCGAGCCCTCAGGAGAGCACGCGTGCACGATTCCCGATTCCCCCCGGTCGACCCCGCCGACCACTCTCGCGTCGCCGGCGCCACAACGGAGCGCGGGTGAGCGCCGAGAGCAAAGTGTACCTGGTGCTCCGCAAGGGCGACGCCTTCGTGGAGCTGTCCCTGTGGCTCTCGCACCACGCCAAGACCGGCGCCGAGGTGACCGTGCTGACCCGCCGCCCGGGGACCTGGACGCTGGGCGAGTCCGCGAAGCAGGGTCGGGAGGCGCGCACGGTGGGCAGCTCGCACGAGGAGGCGGAGGCGCTCTTGCGGGCGGAGGCGCAGAAGCTCGTGAAGCGAGGCTATGTCGCGGAGGTGACCCCCTTCCCTCGCCTCGACGAGGCGCAGCAGGATCTGGTCCTCGCCTTCGGCGGCAACCTGGCCGCCCCTCCGGTGGGATCCGATCGCCGGGCGCCGATCTTCCAGGTGGGGCGCGGCGGCGACACGGCGATCTCCGAGGCCGAGGATCGCGCGCTCCACCGCTTCGCCCGGGCCGTCGGGCTGACGGCGCGGGACCCGCACGGAAACACCGTGCTGCACGCGGCCGCCCGTTGTTCGAGCGTCAGCCTGGCCGAGGCGTGCCTCGCCGCCGGCGTCGATCCCGACGCCCCCGGATCCCGCGGCTCCACGCCGCGGCAGATCGCGAGCGGGCAGGATCCCGGCAACCCTGCCCGTGCCCGCCTGCTCGAGCTCTTCGCCCGCTCGCGCGCCGCGCCTCGGCCGACCACGCGCGAGCTGTGCCAGGCCGCCGGGCGCGGCGATCTCGCGGAGGTGCGGCGGTGCCTCGCGGCGGGGGTCTCGGCGAGCGCCCACGACCCCGACGACGAGCCCCCGCTGTTCTGGGCCGCGCGATCGCGCGTGAGCGAGAGCGACGCGGTCCTCGCCGAGCTCCTCGCGGCGGGTGCGACGCCGGACGACGACGTGCTGGAGGAGGCGCTGGGCAGCGAGCTCGCGGCGAGCGTGGCGATCCCGCGCGTCGAGCGGCTGGTCGCCGCGGGCGTGCGCCCCGGCGACGAATGGCTCCTCTATTTCCTCTCGTGTACGCGCTACGCCGCGGCGACGAGGCGGGCGCTCCGCGAGGCGCTCCATCCGGAGGTGGAGATCCCGCTGGCGACGGCGGTGACGATGCGCGATCTCGAAGCGGTGAGGCGGGCGCTCGCGCGCGGCGAGGATCCGGACCAGGAGATCAACAGCTTCCCGCTCCTCCACCTCGCGGCGTGTGACGGAGGCTTCGGCGAGCCCTTCGTGGTGACGATGCCGGCGAGCGCGGCCATCGTGGAGGCGCTCCTCGAAGCCGGGGCGTCCCAGGACGTGCCGCGCACGCCGTACCGCGCCGGGGACGAGGATCACCTGCTCGACGGCTTCCCCCCGTTCGGGAGGCGCGCGGACGAGGCGCCGCGGCGCGCCCTGGCGCGGGGCGTGGAGCCCTCTCGCCGGGGGGAGCTCGAGCGGATCGTCGCAGCGCTCGCCGCGGCGCGGCCCGCGAAGATTGCGCCGGCGGTGCAGGCACCGGTAAGACCGCGCGCCCACGAGGCGCAGGAGGGAGCAAGGACGATGGACGCCAGGACAGTCGCGGAAAAAGGGATCACGGGGAAGCGCTTTCACCTCCGACCGACGAAGGAGCTTCGCCTCGACAGCGCGCCCTTCCCGTTCTCCGCGCTCCTCGCCGAGCCGGCATTCGCCGAGATCGAGGAGCTCGACCTCGCCGAGCACAGCCTCCCCCCGGAGGCGATCGCTGCGCTCCTCGCCTGGCCACGCCTCGCGCAGCTCAGGGTCCTCGACCTCACCTGGAACCACGTGGGCTGGGACCTGGTCGATCGCCTCTTCGCGAGCCAGGCGCTGGCGGGCCTCTCGGCGCTGCGGCTCTCCTCGTCCTTCGGGGTCGGAGCCGAGCAGGAGGCGCGGGCGCGGACGTCGATCGCTACCATCGCCGCGGGCACCGCCCTCGTCGGCCTGGAAGAGCTGGTGCTCGGCGGCATGCGGGCCAAGGTGAAAGGCGCCGAGGCGTTCGGCGCGATCGAGGGTTACCCGAAGCTCTCGCGGCTCGCGTACCGGGGGGACGAGGCCAAGGGCAAGCAGGTCGAGGGGCTAGCCGCGAACCCGATCCTCGCCCAGCTCGAGGAGCTCGACGTGTCGTGCTCGGGCGTGACCGCGAAGCAGCTCGGCCTGCTCTTCAAGTCGGGCAACACCGGGCGCCTGCGATCCCTCGACGTCCGGATCTCGGCGCTCAAGAGCGCCGGCTGGGCCCTCTTTGCCACGCACGCTTCGAGCCTTCCGGCGCTCGAGCGGCTGTCGCTCGAGTCGACCTCGGGCGACGAGGCGGCGCTGGTCAAGCTCTCGCAGGCGAAGCTCCCGGCCCTCCGCGAGCTCAATCTGTCGGGGAACGAGTCCTGCGCCACCGAAGCGAGCCTCGAGGCCCTGGCGCGTGCGCCGTTCCTGCCGCAGCTCCGCACGCTCGACCTCCTCGCGACCAGGCCGAGCGCGGCGGCGCTCCACGCCTTCGTCGCCGCAGCGCGCCTCGACGCCCTCGAGACGCTGCGCATCGGCCACGATCGGATCGGCGACGAGGGCGTCGCCATCCTGCGCTCGCACCCACGGTTGGCGAGCGCCAGGATCGAGGGCGTGAAGGTCGGCCTCCCCGGGCTCGTGGAGCTCTGAGAGGGCTCTGAGCGACCGCTACGATCGCGGCCGCATGGCCGCCACCAGCGCCCCGGGCCCGGCGATCCCCGCCGCCGTCAGCACTCCGCCCATCAGCGCTGCGCTCACGCCGCAGGAGACGAGGTCCTGCCCGGTCAGGTACAGGCCGCCGAGGGGCGTGCTCACCCGGATCGGCATCCGGTAGCGGGCCGGAGTGTGGTCGAGCCCGTAGAGCTCGCCGCGCCGGTACGCGCCGAAGTGGGCCGCCGAGAGGGGCGTGGAGAGCTCCGCGTGGTCGACCTTGCCGCGGAGCTGGGGGAGCTGCTCGAACACGGCCCCGAGCAGCCGCTCCGTGAAGCGAGCCTTGAGCGCCTCGTAGCCGTCGCCGCGCTTCTGCCACCGGGTGCCCTCCCACGCGGCGAACCAGTCGTAGCGCGCCGGGACGATGACATCGACCGTGGAGTGACCGGGGTGCCGGTCGCGGAAGGTCGGGTCCTTGGCGCTGGGGAACGAGATGAAGACCAGCGGGAACGGCGCCTCGGCGTCGGCGCAGTAGCGATCGAAGTTGCCGTCGTGGTCGGCGCTCGGATAGAGCCAGACGTTGGTGCCGGTGAGCCCGAGCGCCTCGTCGGTCTCGGCGAAGCCGAGGTACAGCGAGACGTAGGAGATCGACGGGCCCACCTGCTTCAGCGAGGCCCGCAGCTCCGGCGGCGCCGTCTCCGCGGGGAGCAGGCGGCCGTAGGTGTTGGTGGCGCCGACCGCGCTGACCACGACGGGGGCGCGGAATTCTCGCCCGTCCTCCATCCGGACCCCGATGGCGCGGCCCGCCTCGACCAGGATGGACTGCACCTCCGCGCGCACCAGGATGGCCCCGCCGGACCGCTCGATCACCGGGGCGATGGCACGAGCGATGGCTCCGGCGCCACCGATCGGAAAGAATCCGCCTCCCAGGTAGTGAGACGCCACCGCCGCGTGGATCGCGAAGCTCGAGCGGGAAGGCGGCAGCCCGTAGTCGCCGAGCTGCCCGGCGAGCACGGCGCGCAGCTCGCGATCCTCGGTG
>Ga0302279_10000633_pt1 | contig 51763 bp, 49 predicted proteins | sample III_Bog_N3_3_FD_194541 | JGI IMG/M metagenome (GOLD analysis project Ga0302279, IMG submission 194541) | Peat permafrost microbial communities from Stordalen Mire near Abisko, Sweden - III_Bog_N3_3 | ecosystem: Environmental > Terrestrial > Soil > Wetlands > Peat | place: Sweden: Abisko... | reverse complement strand
CGAGGGCGGCGTTCGAGCGCGGGCTCGGCTTCCGGCTCGATGCCTTCCAGCATCGGGCGATGGATGCCATCGACCGGGGCGAGTCGGTGCTCGTCAGTGCGCCGACCGGCTCGGGCAAGACCCTGGTCGCCGACTACGCCGTCGCCCGGGCACTGGCCGGGGGCGGCAAGGCGTTCTACACGACGCCCATCAAGGCGCTGTCCAACCAGAAGTTCGCCGAGCTGTCCGCCCGCTACGGCGACCGCCGGGTCGGCCTCCTGACCGGCGACGTCTCCCACCAGGCACGGGCCCCTGTGGTGGTCATGACCACCGAGGTCCTGCGCAACATGATCTTCGCCCGATCCGCGCTGCTGGACGGCCTGGCCGTGGTCGTACTCGACGAGGTCCACTACCTCCAGGATCCGGGGAGAGGCTCGGTGTGGGAGGAGGTCCTCGTGCTCACGCCACCCGGCGTGACCTTCGTGAGCCTGTCGGCCACGGTCAACAACGCCCGTGACTTCGCCCGGTGGCTGACATCGGTGCGGGGCACGACCCGGGTGGTGATCGAGACCCATCGCCCGGTCACGCTCCACCACCACTACGCGGTGGCCGAGCGGGGCCGCGACGGGGTGTCGGTGGTGCCCCTGCTGCGGGACGGGAAGCCGAACCCGGACGGACTGCGGCTCGACGAGCGACGCACGCGCACCCATCAGCGCTTCCGGGCGCCGCGGCGCACCGAGGTCGTCGAGTACCTGGCGGCGGCCGGCATGCTGCCCGCCATCACGTTCATCTTCTCGAGGGCGGCGTGTGACGACGCCACCCGCCAGGTCGTCCAGGACGGGGTGCGCCTCACCACCGACGACGAGCGGGCCCGGATCCGCCACCTCGTGGAGTCGTCCGTCGAGCGCCTGTCCGACGCCGATCTGCGCACCCTCGGGTACGGACCGTGGTCGGATGCGCTGGAGGCGGGGGTGGCGCCCCACCATGCGGGCCTCGTGCCCGCCTTCCGTCAGGCGGTGGAGCGCTGCTTCTCCGAGGGGCTGCTGAAGGTGGTCTTCGCCACCGAGACGCTGGCACTCGGCATCAACATGCCGGCCCGCACGGTGGTGGTCGAGCGGTTCGCCAAGTTCCGGGGCTCGGACACCTCGGCCCTCACCTCGGGGGAGTACCAGCAGCTCACGGGGCGGGCGGGCCGTCGTGGCATCGACACCGTGGGCCACGCGTTCGTGCTGTGGAACCACGCCACCACGTTCGGCCTGGTGGCCCGGACGGCCACTGCGCCCCCGCCGGACCTGGTGTCGTCCTTCCACCCGACCTACAACCTGGCGGTCAACCTGGTCCGCCGGTGGAGCCGTGCCGAGGCCCACGGGCTCCTGGAGTCCTCCTACGGGCAGTGGCAGGCCCCGGACGGCTCCGAGTCGCTCGTGTCGCAGCTGGACCGCCGGCTGGCGATCCTGGACGACCGGGGCTTCGTCGACGGGTGGGCCCTCACCGACGACGGCCTCCGCCTGGCCGGGATCTACCATGAGTCGGACCTGCTGGTCGCAGAGCTGCTGCGGGCCGGACTGCTCGACGACCTGGAACCGGCCCACCTCGCCGGGGTGGCCTCCGCCCTCACGTTCGAGGCCCGCCGGGCCGGCGACGACCCGCCGGTGCCCCGTCAGGCCCGGCTGGTCGAGCGGCTGGCGGCCATCGAGGCGCTGGCGGGTGGCCTGCGGGCCGACGAGCGGCGGGTCGGACTCCGACGGACCCGGCGGCCCGACGGGGGGCTGGCGCGGGCGGTGGTGGCCTGGGCGTCGGGTGGCACGCTGGACGCGGTCCTGCGCGACGCGGAGGTCGCCCCCGGCGACTTCGTGCGCAACGTGCGCCAGGTCATCGATCTCGTGCGCCAGGTGGGACAGGTGGCCGGGGACCCCGCGACCCGTGCGGCGGCGGACCTGGCGGTGGCCCTGCTCCGGCGGGGGGTGGTCGGCGCCGACGACCCGGCCGTGACGGGGTCCGCGCTTGACGACCCGTCCCCGTCCTAGTGTCTGACAGGCATGTTCCCCTACGCCGTGGAATCGTTCAGTGCCGAGGAGTCCGACATCCTGCGGCGGTATGTCACCAATCTCGACCAACCGGTGTTCGCGTTGGTCAACCTGCCCGAGGTGGTCAAGGGGGCGCTGTTCGCGCGGTACTCGCGGTCGCCGAAGAGCCTGCGTCGTCTCTTCCTCGACGAGTTCGTCGGTGAGCTCGACATCACCGGGGACGCCTCGGTCGACGCCACCGTGGGCCTGCGTCGGGCCGAGGAGCTCTACGAGAAGGTGTTCCTCGAGTACGGCGACGACTCCGTCGCCCAGCTCGGTGGGGTCCACCTTGCCTGCGAGCAGGCATCCAACGTCCTGACCAAGGTGCTGGAGTGGGGCCGTCTGATGGCCTACCTCGAGCAGTCGACGCGGTACATCGCCTACAACCAGCGCCTCACCACCGGTCACTACCGGTACTTCCGTGATCCCGGCCTGCTCGACTCGCCGCTCGGCGCACGGTACGTGGGCGACATGGACCGCATGTTCGACACCTATGGCGAACTCCTGGAGGAGGCCCAGGCCCACCTCGTGGCGCGCCACCCCCGACAGGCCGGCGACTCGGACTTCGTCCATCGCCAGGCGGTCCGGGCCAAGGGGCTCGACGCCCTGCGCGGCCTCCTGCCGGCCGGGTCGCTGTCCAACGTCGGCATCTACGGGACCGGGCAGTCCTACGAGCAGCTGCTGCTCCGCATGCGCGCCCACCCGCTGCCCGAGGCCCGCGTCTACGCCGACATGATGTTGGAGGAGCTCCGCAAGGTCATCCCGTCGTTCCTCCAGCGCGTCGACCGCGCCGATCGGGGCGGGGTCTGGTCCGAGTACCTCACGACCACGCGGCGCGACACCGCCCGCATCGTCGAGGAGCTCTTCGGCGACCTGGTGGCCCCCGGACGCGACCACCACGAGGGGCCGTCCGGCCGGGCCACCGTGGAGCTGCTCGACTTCGACCCCGACGGCGAGGACAAGGTCATCGCGGCAATCGTGGCGCCCCGCACCACCCGACCGGAGTCCGAGGTGCTGGACCGGGTGCGCCGGCTGGGTGCCGAGGAGAAGCGGTCGATCCTGGCGGCCTACGTGGGGGATCGATCGAACCGACGTCACCGTCCGGGTCGTGCCTTCGAGCGGACCGACTACCGCTTCGACGTGGTGACCGACTACGGCGCCTTCCGGGACCTGCAGCGGCACCGTATCCTGACGATCGAATGGCAGGCACTCGGGGCCGCCCTGGGCTACGACGTGCCCGAGGTCGTGGACGAGGCGGGCCTCACCGACCGGTACGTGGCCTCACTCGAGCGGTCGAGGGAGCTCCACGAGGCCCTGGCGCCGAGCTTTCCCGAGCAGGCCTCCTACGCCGTGGCCCTGGCCTACCGCATCCGCTACACGATGCAGATGAACGCCCGGGAGGCGATGCACCTGGTGGAGCTGCGGTCCGGGCCACAGGGACACCCGAGCTACCGCTGGGTCGCCCAGGAGATGCACCGCCAGATCGGCGAGCGGGCCGGTCACCGGCTGATCGCCGAGGCGATGTCCCACGTCGATTACGGCGCGGAGGACCTGGAGCGGTTGGAGTCCGAGCGCCGCGCCGAGCAGCGTCGCAATTCGGTCGCCGCCGCCACAAATCCTGCAATGCCCTGAGCAGGGATCTTTCACAAACGCCCTGGTGGGGGGCTTACGAAGTCATTTGACGACCCACCCGTCGCGTGACGTAGGGTTCGCCCAGTCCCAGTCGCCCCGGAGCCTTCACCCAGCGGTCACACCGCCGGAGCAGGCCGAGGGGGGGATGCTGTGAGAGGCGGAGGAAGGCCCAGGGGGTCGAGTAGAAAACACCTCCCCGAGGCCGTCGGCGTGAGCCGGAGGTAGCGGGGAAGTGGTGCCAAAGATCCCTTGGGCCCAACCGCCTGGACCGCCTCCACCGGGGCGTGCCGGGCGGGACGCCACGGCGCACGGCAGCCCACCGGCGGGCGGTACCCGCACCCGTCGACCCCCTGCGGCACCGCGCCGTCGACGGCACGGGTCGGCATCATCTGACGGACGACCGGCAGATGCACCACGGGGTGGCCGATTCCTGGCATGATCCCCACCCAACAGCGGCAGTCGCGGGAATGGACCAGACCCGGGAAGCGCCGGCCGCACCACGATCGAACGGAAGGCCGGACCGTCTATGCTCCCGGCCAACTCACCACCGAAAGACGCACATGGCAGAAGACATCGATGAAGTGGAAGCACCCGACGAGCTGATCGAGGATGATCTCGAGGAGCTGGCGGACGACGACGAGCTGATCGCGGATGATCCGCTCGCTCTGGACGACGACGACGACGCCGTCGCCGTGATCGAGGTGGACGTCGAGGAGGACGTCCCGGCCGGCACCGCCAAAGCGGTCGCCAAGGCCGCCGGCGAGGAGCCCGACGAGGAAGAAGAGGAGGAGCCCGACGACGAGGACGTCGAGGCCAGCCTCGACACCATCCTGAAGGAGCGGTTGGTCGTCGAAGAGGTCGAGGACGACGAGGAGACGCCCGAGCCGGAGGACCGCACCGGCGACGGTGTGGAGCGTGTCCTACCCAAGCAGCCGGGTGAGTTCGTATGCAGGTCGTGCTTCCTCGTGAAGCACGGCAACCAGCTGGCGGACAAGAAGAAGATGCTCTGCCGCGACTGCGTCTGAGTCCGATCGACAATGGCTGACACCTCCGACGAACAGCGCGACGAAGCGGCCGAGTCGCCGACGCTGAGCGACCGACTGCTCGATCTGTTCGTGTTCCTGCCGACCGGCATGGCGGTCACGGTCGCCGAGGAGCTGCCGCGGCTCGCCGAGCGTGGCCGTGAGCGCCTCGGTGTGCAGGTCAACTCGGCACGTGCCGTCGGCCAGATGGCGGTCACGGTCGGTGGTCAGGAGCTGAAGAAGCGGTCTACGAACATGACCCGGTCGTCGACCGCGGGGGCCCGCCGTGGGAGCGAGGCACCGGAAGGCCCACGCCCGGGCGGTCCGAGGCTCCGCACGATCCCCTACCCGGAGGATCGGGTGACGCCGCCGTCGACCGGGACCCGGCTGGAGGGCGCGGCACCGACGCCGGCACCGGGCGGGTCGGCATCCGACGTCCCGACGCCGCCGCCCACCACCCCGGAGGCACCGCCGGCACCCACGCGGTCGTCGCCCACCCCCGCCCCGTCCCGGCCCTCGGTCGACGCCCACGTGCCCGACGTGGCCTCCCTGGCCATTCCCGGCTTCGACACCCTGTCCGCCTCCCAGGTCGTCCAGCGGCTGGCCGGGCTGAGCAGGGCCGAACTGGTGGCCGTCCGGGCCTACGAGACATCCGTGCGGGGCCGACGCACCATCCTCAGCCGGGTCGACCAGCTGATGGACGAGCGGTCCTGAGCCGGTCGTAGGCGACGGGCGGGCCGGGTCCTGATGGAGGAGGTCCGCACCGCGTCCCTCGACGATCTCCACCGCCTGGTGGAACTGGTGGCGGCCTTCGGAGGGTCACGGGCCGACCGCCGGGGCGCCGATCTCGCCCACCCGGAGGACGGCGGTGGCCTCTCACCGACCCCTACGGTCGACGCAGTCGGCCCCTATCTGGCCGACCCCTCCCGGACCGCTCTGGTGGGGACGCTGGACGACTGGGTCGCCGGGGCGGCCCTCTGCCGGGTGGTGGCCGACGGCGCCGCACGGCGTGGCGTCCTCGACCTGTGCTTCGTGGAGGAAGGCGCACGCGAGGTCGGACTCGGCCACCTGCTGCTCGAGGCGACACTCGACTGGTTCCGCGCGCAGGGTTGCACGGGCGTGGACGGCACCGCCCACCCGGGGGACCGCACCGCCAAGAATTTCTTCGAGTCCGCCGGGTTCAAGGCGCGGCTTCTGGTGATGCACCGACCGCTCGACTGAGCGCGTCCACCCGGGCCGGGGCGCGCACCCCTCCCGTCGTGCGGCGTGGAGCTGCGCGCCGGTGAGGGCGTCAGGAGGCGCGTCGCCCGGCCGACCGGGCCGGACGGGCGGGGACGGGCCGACGTGGCCCCGGAGGCGGCGGGATCGGGATCCCGAGGAGCTTCGCGAGCTCGGGCACCAGGCCCGCAGCCTTGCGGGCCTCGGACAGGAGCTCCTCGTCGGCACCCTCGGGTAGCCCGGCGGGCTTGACCGTGCGGCGCACCGGGCACTCGACCACGACCTCCAGCAGTGCCTTCCAGTCCGCCGGTGGGGTGTCCTTGGTCATGGCCTGACCGGCGGCGTCGGCCAGCCGGACCGCGAGCTCGGCCGAGAGCCGGGCAGAGGGCTCGGGTGCACGGATGGAGGCCCGGACGGCGTCGACCACGCGGCCCTCGTCGAGGGATGTGGTGATCCGCTCGACCCAGCGCTCCCGCAGTGCGGTGACCCGCTCGGTCAGGCTCGTGCGCAGGGACGCCAGCATCTGGGACCCCTCGTCGTCCAGGGTGACCGTGGAGGCGGAGGCGACGATGGAGCGCAGCTCGCGCAGCGGGGTGTCCTTACCGGCGTTGCGGGCGACCGACGCGCGGTCCTTCCAGGTGGCGAGTCCGATGATCGGGCGGAGCTCCTCGGCCATGGCCATGAGCGGTCCCTCGGTCACCTCGGGGCGACCTTCGGCCCGGGCCCGCGCGTTCTGTTCCTGAATGGCCTGGCGCACGGAGGGGACGCCACCCTTGAGCAGCTGCTCGGCGACCGGCAATTGCTCCGGTTGCAACTCGGCCAACGCTGCGTTGCGGAAGACGGTCGAGGTCTGGGGACGACGGTCGCCGCGCTCGGAACGTTCGCGTCCGCCCTCGCGTCCACCCGGCCGTGCCGGGCCGGTGCGGCGCGGACCACCGGGACCGGCGCCGGCACCTTCGCGTCCACGTCCCTCACCACGCGGCGCGCCCGAGCCGCCGCCTTCGCGTCCACGTCCGTCGCCACGGGGACCGCCACCCTCGCTACGCGGGCCACGCCCGGACGGACGACGTGAGCCGTCGCGGTCGCCGTCGTCGTCCCGACGACGCTTGCCCTTGCCGGCCAGGACCACGTTGACGTCGGGGCCCTTCTGCGGCGTGCCGACGACCTCGATGCGGTCGACCGGCTTGGGTGCCGACTTGCCCTTGGGCGCCAGCAGCGCGGTCACCGTGGTGCCGTCGAGGGTGGTCTCCACCTCAGCCCGCAGCACGGTGCCAACCGCGCTGCCTGCGGGGACCAGACCCGCGTCGACGGTGCCGCGGGGCAGCTTGGCCCCCGCGGCTCGCCACGTCCACGTGGTCTCGTCCGATTGACTGGTGAGTTCGACTTCGATTCGATGGCCCATACCGGGCGACAGGCTACTGCCGAAGACACCCCCGCACGAACGGCGGCAGTTTGTGGCGGTGACCACGGTGTGCATGGTGGACCGTCGTGCGCCACCACCTACGCTCGTGGGAGGCCACGGAGCTGGAGGTGACGGTGGTGGGAGTCAACGCACAGCGAGTCAACACGGAGGACCCCGCCGTCCCTCCGGCCGATCCGGCGTGGGTGGCGCGCCTGTCGGCGGCCCGGCCCGAGCCTGATCCCGGCGGCACGGCACCGTCCCGGGATGACCTGGCACAGATCCTGGCCACGGCGACCACGGTGCCCGACCACGGCGACCTGCGTCCGTGGCGCTTCGCGGTCAGCACCGGAGCCGGGCGAGACCGCTTCGGCGACGCGTTGGTCGCCGGGCTCGAGGAGATGCGGGGCACCGACCTACCCGAGGCCGTGGTGACCAAGATGCGGGGGAAGGCCTTCGCCGCACCGTGCGCCGTGCTGCTGGTGGCCTCGCCCGATCCGTCGAGCAACGTCGAGGTGTGGGAGCAGGTCGCGTCGGCGTCGTGCACCGGGTACGCGATGGTGTTGGCCGCCACCGGCCTCGGCTACGGCGCCGTATGGAAGAGCGCACCGGTACTGGCCTCGGACGCCGTCCGACGGTTCGTCGGCCTCGGGCCCGACGAGGCGTTGCTCGGGTGGGTGAACCTCGGCACACCGGCGCCACTCGGCCGCAAGAAGCGGGGGGCCGAGCACGCCGACCCGCTGGCGGGTCGGGTCCTCACCCTCGGCCGCTGAGCGGGGCCCGGCTCACCAGCCGAAGCGGGCCAGGGGCGGGCCGATGCCTGCGTCATCGGCGCATGCGCCGCACAGGTCCATGCGTCGGGCGCCGGGCCGGTCGGATGCAGCCACGCGCCGCCAGCCGTAGCGGCGGGCCTCCTCGAGGCAGGCCGATTCGGACCAGCGGGGCGACGTCCGGGCGCCGCACTGGCCGCAGGTGCGGTAGTAGACGTCCACGTCGTCGTAGTGGTCCTCGAAAGAGAATTCGTCGGGGTCACGGTCCATGGCGGTCACTCCCCGTCGAGGATACCGGTCGGGGGCCGGCACCTGACGCCCGGACCACGAGGGGGATGGGCCTGGGCGGAGCCATCGGAGCCGCAGCTACCCTGGCGGAAGGTGCCGACGACGGGTCGGTGCGCAGACCGGGAGGACCGCCGATGTCCGAGATGGACGACTTCAACGCACAGATCATCGCCGAGTTCCGGGCCAACGACGGCGTGGTCGGTGGACCCTTCGAGGGCCTCTCGGTCCTGCTGCTGCACACCACGGGCGCCAAGTCCGGAACCGGGCGGGTCAATCCGGTGGTCGTCCGGATGGAAGGGGACCAGTTGTACGTGTTCGCCTCCAAGGCGGGCGCACCGACGAACCCCGACTGGTTCCACAATCTCGTGGCCCACCCGGAGGTGACCGCCGAACTCGGGACCGACACGTTCACCGCCACGGCCGTGGTGGTCGAGGGTGAGGAGCGTGACCGCATCTACGCCGCACAGGCGGCGCAGCACGCCAATTTCGCCGAGTACGAGGCGATGACCGACCGGGTGATCCCGGTGGTGCAGCTCGTCCGGTCCTGACCGATCCGACGGGATCACCCACCTCCTCGCCGGGCCTGCCTACGTTCGTTGCCATGACCGGCGAGGAGACGCACGACGACACCGGTTCGACCCGATGTGGCTGGTGCCATCGGCCGCTGGACCGTCGGTCGGGAGCCGGACGCCCGCGACGCTTCTGCAGCCAGTCGCACCGCCAGCGTGCCTACGAGGCCCGGAGGCGCGCCGACGACCTCCAGGTGCCGGCCGACCAGTGCATCGTGTCGGCGCTGGACCTGAGCCGACTGCACGACCGGCTCTACCGGCTGGAGGCAGCGGTCGAGGACGTCCGCGCCGACCTGGCGGATGCGTCGACGCCGGCCGACTACCGGCGGGCGGTCGACCACCTGCTCGACGCATCCGACGACCTGGTCGGTACCGTGGTCGAGCCGGTGCGGGCCTGAGCGACCCTCACCCGGGCGGTCGCCCGATGGCGGTGGCCACCCGGTGGCCCGAACGGACGGCGCTCTCCATGTAGCCGGCCAGTGCCTCCGTGTGCTCACCGGCGAACCACAGGGGTCCACCGGTCCGTCGGAGCACGGGCCAGAACGGGGTGAGCTGGCCGGGTGCGTAGACGGCGTAGCCGCCACCGGTGTAGCGCTCGTCGGCCCAGGCCATCGTCGTGGCCACACCGGTGCGCAACGCATCGCCTTCCGGGTAGACGGTGGCCAGCTGGCGTTGGAAGGAAGCGATCCGCGCGGTCGCGGACAGCGCGGCGCCGGCGGCAGCGGCGTCGCCGGTCACGAACTGGGTGAGGACACCGGGTCGATCGGCGCCTCCGGGCATCGAATCGGTCGAGTCCCAGGCCACGCCGAACGGCAGGTCGGTGATGGTGAATCCGGACTGGCCCTCGGCGGTCCAGAAGCGGCGGCGGTACTCGGTCGACACCTTGAGCGCGTGGCCGAGGTCGAGCCGGTCGATGACCGCGGCGGTGTCGACCGGCAGGGCAGGAGCGAAGGTGATGCCACGGAGGGCCGGCGGGGGAGCGGCCAGCACCAGGTGGGCGGCGTCCACCGTCGAAGGTGTTCCGGCACCGGCGACGTGCACGCGCACTCCCCACGGGTGCCGGTCCACCCGGGTGACCGGTGCGGACGTGCGCACCGCCGCGCCGAGGTCGGCCGCCATGGCGAGTGGGAGCGCGCTGTTGCCGGCGGCGATCCGCATCGTCTCGACGCCGGACTCGGGGAGCGAGGCGTCCACGACGGTCTGCTGGAGGACGAACAGGAGGGAGACCTCAGGGAACTCCGCGTTGAAGTTCCCCCGATAGTCCGACTGGACGAGCAGGGCGGCACCCGGGTCGAGCTGCTGGGTGTCCGCATAGTCCTGGAGGCTCATGGCGTCCCACTGCTCGGCCTGGGGCGCCAGTTCCGGATGCTCGGGGTCGAGATCGCCCGCCAGTCGGAGCAGCCCACCGCTGAAGCCGGCGTAGCCGGCCAGCATCGCCGGGTCGGCAGCCGACCGAGTCCCGAGTTGACCCCGGGTGCCGTCGAGCCAGACGGCGGCCCGCTCGAGCTTGTCGGCCGGACGATGGGCCAGGCGCAGTCCGTACTGGCGGGCGAGGGCCTGGATCTGGCTGTGGTTGTCGTCGATGGACTCGCCACCGGCCTCGACGTGGAGTCCGGTGGCGTAGGGCGCGTAGAGGGTGTGGACGCGCCCACCCACCCGGTCACGCGCCTCGAGGACGGTCACGTCCCAACCCTGTGACCTCAGGGCGAGCGCCGCGGTCAGCCCCGACAGGCCGGCACCCACCACGACCACCTTCCGCCGGGTCGCCACGGTGGGTCGCGGGGTCGTGGTGCAGGACGCCACGAGGGCGCCGGCTGCGGCTACGCCGCTCGCACCGAGGAACTGGCGTCGGGTCAGGCGCATCGGGGCCACGCCGGCGAAGCGTACTGCCGGTCGCCGGATCGTCCCGGGTAGCGGATGACGAGCGGGTGGCAGACTGACGGCTCACGACCGGGGAGGCTGGCGATGGCTGCCGATGATGTGCTGTTCGAACAGGTGGGAGCGGCGCTCCAGGCTCGCGGTGACTGGCGGTACGAGCCGTCCACGACACCGGGCGGGCTACCGTCGTGGTGTCTCGACCCGGGTGGCACCGTCGTCGTGTCGGTCAACGTCATCGACGGCGCCGTCGTCGCCTACCTGCCGGCCACCGACCGGGACGTGCGGTTCGCCGGGCTCGACGGGCTCCTCGCCTGGATGGACGAGCGCGAAGGTGTCGCCGGAACCGGCTGATCCTCCGGGCGGGGGAGCTGCGCGGTGACCGGCGACGGGTGCGGCAGGTAGCGCTTCTGGTGGACCAGAGCCAGCCGAATACGCTTGGTCAGTGGCCATGTGGTTCCTACGACACGGGGAGAGCGCCGCCAATGCCGCGGGCGTGTTTGCCGGACGAGGCATCGACTCCCCACGGACGCCCACCGGACGGGAACAGGCCCGCCATGCGGCAGACCTCGTTCCGGACGATGTCGCGTGGATCGTCTCGTCCCCGCTGTCGAGGGCCATCGAGACGGCCGAGATCGTCCGACGGGCTCGCAGGATCTTTTCCGAGGTGGAGATCGACAACTGAGCCACGGAGTACGACGTGGGTTCGGCAGCCGGCCTGCCCACCCGACCGATGACGGCCATCGAGATGGTGCGCGGGTACGGAGCCGAGCAACCGGACGTATTCGCCTCGCGGGTCGGCTCCCTCCTCGGCGACCTCTCGCAGCGCGGCGGTGCGGGGCTCCTCGTTTCCCATGCCGGGGTCGGACGGATGATCCAGACACTGCGCCAAGGACGTCAGCCGTCGGAGTTCCGGGAGCAGCCCCTACCCACGAATGCCTCGCTCCTCCTCATCGAATCCGAGTGACCGCAGGTCCGCCGCAGCGCCGGCTGAGGGACCGGCGGGGCGATGCTGCACCGGCCGAGGTACCTTAGGCCCCCGAGTGCCAGTCCTCGACCGCCGCCCGAATGCACCGACCGGTGGGCAGGACGATGCCCGGGGATGCAGCCGCCGCCCGAAGGACCAGCGGATGCCGCACGCGTCGGCTCACGCCTGGGTGAGGACCACCGGCACCGTCAGGCCGGCTGCCACAGCTCGACCCGATTGCCCTCGGGGTCGGTGACCCAGCCGAATCGACCGACGCCGTCCATCTCCTGCACCTCGTCGGCCACGCCCGCTCCCCGGCGACGCAGTTGGGCGAGCATCGCATCGAGGTCGCGAACCCGGAAATTGATCATGGTCTGCTGGGAGCGGGAACCGAAGTAGTCGGTCCCGCTGGCGAACGTCGCGAAGACCGTCGGCCCGAGGTCCTGCTGCCACAGGCCGTTCTCGTCGGCGTCCAGACCCAGGCACTCGCGGTACCACGCACCCAGGGCCGCCGGGTCGCTGGCCCGCACGAAGTACCCACCGATTCCGACCACGCGCTCCACACCGCAATCCTGCCGGGACGGGCCGTTCCACGGGTGGAACCGGTCGGCCGGTCCCACCTCGTGACCGCAGCAGTGCCGGGGCGATGGTGCCCTGTCGGACGTAGGGTGCGGGATACCCGGCAGGGGGCCGACCGGGTCGACGAGGAGGACACGTGGAACTGACAGCAGGCAAGATCGCGGTGGTGACCGGTGCAGCGGGTGGCATCGGTCTCGCCCTGGCGGAACGGTTCGCCACCGTCGGCATGCACGTGGTGCTGGCCGACGTCGACGAGGAGGGTCTGGCCGACGCCGCGGCGGTGGTCGGCGCCCATGGTGTCGAGACCCTGGTGGTGCCCACCGACGTCAGTGTCGAGGCGTCGGTGCAGGCCCTTGCTGCGGCCACGGTGGACCGCTTCGACCGGGTGCACGTGGTGTGCAACAACGCCGGGGTGGCGACCCAGGCCGACCCGTGGTTCGGACCGTTGTCCGCCTGGGAGTGGGTGGTCGGCGTCAACCTGTGGGGTGTCGTCCACGGGGTCCGGGCGTTCCTGCCCTACCTGGTGGCCGAGGGTGAGGGTCACATCGTCAATACGGCGTCGATCGCCGGCATCCTGCCGGGCTTGACACCCTCGTACGACGCCAGCAAGCACGCCGTGGTGGCGCTGACCGAGGACCTGTACACCACCCTCACGGCCATCGGCGTGCCCGTCGGTGTCAGCATCCTGTGTCCGGGCTGGGTCCAGACCGGCATCATGGATGCCGAGCGGAACTGGCCGGCCCACCTGGGCGAGCGACCACCGCAGGGGTTCGCCTCCGAGATCGTGACTGATCATGTCCGCCGCGCCGTGGCCGAAGGGATGCCGGCGGCCACGGTGGCCGATCTGGTGGCCGAGGCCATCGCGGACGAGCGGTTCTGGGTCTTCCCTCACCCCGACTTCGTGGAGGTGGCCGAGCTGCGGTGGAGGACGATCGCGGAGGGCCAGAACCCCGCGGGCCTGGCCGACGTGCCCGGTCTGCCGCCGTCGGAGCAGATCGCCGCCGAGGTTGCGGCATCGCTCGAGGGCCTCACGTCTGACTGACCGGTCCGATGGCGGACGCGCCAGGAGGGAGGCCCGAAGGCCTCCCTCCTGTGCGGCGGGTGGGAGCAGACTCCCGTACCCGCCGCCGGCCCGGCCCCCGATCGGGCCGGACGGCGACTCCGATGTCAGGCGGCCGATCCGAAGAACGGCATGCCCTCCCCGGGGGGGCCGTAGGTGAAGACGCCCCCGTCCGAGGCCACGAGCCAGTAGCCGTCGTAGGAGTTGTCGTTGAAGCCGGCGACAACGGGCTCGTTCAGGTGGATGTCACCTGCCGACCCGTCGAAGGGGGCTCCGTAGGAGAACACCCCACCGTCCGAGGCGACGAGCCGGTAGCCGGAGCCGTCCGAGGTCGGTGCGATCCCGACCACGGGGCTGTTCAGCCGCTGGTCACCGGCGGAGCCGAAGAAGGGTGCGTTGTACGAGAACACCCCACCGTCAGCCGCCACCAGCCAGTAGCCACCGGTCATGCGGTCGACACCCATGCCGACGATCGGCTGGTTGAGGTGCGTCCAACCGCCGGAACCGTAGAAGGTCGCGTCGTAGGAGAACACCCCTCCGTCCGAGGCCACGAGCCGGTAGCCCGACCCGTCGGCGGTAGCCGAGATGCCGACCACCGGGGCGTTGAGGTGCAGGGTGGCGGCCGACCCGTCGAATGGTGCGTTGAAGGCGAACACGCCGCCGTCAGCACCCACGAGCCAGTAACCACCGGTCGCCCGGTCGACGGCCATGCCCACGATGGGCTGGTTGAGGGTCGTACCGGTCAGCGAGCCGTAGCAGGCGGCGGCGCCGAACGCAGCGACGTCTCCCGAGCGGTCCACCTCGTAGTAGCCGGTGCCGTCATCGAGGGCGGCACCGCCGACCACGGAGCCCGAGGGCAGGTGGGTCACGCAGCTGGACGAGAGTGGACCAGGCGTCGCCGGTCCTGCGCCGGGCAGCGTCTGGAACCACAGGTAGGCGTTCGTCGGCACCTCCGGGGCACCGGCTACGCCGATCCCGCTTCCGGGGACCGTCTCCAGCGCCTTGACCGTGCTGTAGTCCTTGGCCTGCTCGACCGTGGCGAGGCCCTTGGGGGACGTCACCGGGATCACGATCACGTTCCACCACTCGGGCTGGTCGCCGTTCCGGGTGGTCAACAGGTGGTCATGGGACGGCAGGGGCACGTTGTCGAGCGACGCCGCATCTGCCACGCCGAGGGTCGGGGCGAGCAGTGACAGGTCGATCGTGGCCGGGTGGTCGATACAGGTGACCACGGCGGGGCACTGGGTATAGGCCACCGGCGGGCTCGCATACAGCGGGACCGGGATGTACAACGGGTCGATCTGACTGTTGGTGACGGTCGGCGTGGGCGGTGTCGTGTCGGACACACCCGGCGGAACCGACGTCGGGTCGGCGCCCGCTTCGCAGCCGGTGGACGAATGGACGGTGCCCGCGGTGGTGCCGCAGTAGTACTGCTCCGTGTACAGGGCGTCGACGTCCTGTCCGTCGATCCAGTCATGGCTGATGCCGATGCCCTGACAGTTCGGCGCCGTGGCACCGCAGTCGTTGTTCAGGTTGTCGATCGTCGTCCCGGACTCGACCTGGCTCGCCGGCGGTGCGGCCGGTGCGGTGGCGACGGCCGGTCCCGGGGGCGCGGTCGCCGTCAGGTCAGCGGCCTGGGCGGCCGGCACGGTGCCGGCCAGCACCTGGAAGAACAGGTAGGCGTTGGTGGGTACCGCAACCGCCTTGGAGGCACCGACAGCGGCATTGATGGCCGACACACTGGTCAGTGTGGCGAACGTGGCCGGGTCGGTGGTGGCAATGACCTTGACGTTCCACCACTCGGGCAGACCGCTGTTGCGGGTCGCGACCACGTGGTCGTGGGCCGGGATCGGCACGTTGTACAGGCTCGAGGGTGTCGGGTTCCCCGGGAGCGCACCGGCGATGGCCGAGAGGTCGATGGTCGGCGGATGGTCGACGCAGGTGGCGGTGGCCGTGCACTGGGTGGCCGGAGCGTTGGCGAAGAGCGGCACCGGGATGTACAGCGTGTCGCCATGGGTGGTGTTGCCGATCGAGGTCCCGTCGGGTGACGGTGCGGTCGGGTCGGGCGACGACGGACCGGTGCCCACTTCGCAGCCGGTGCTTGCATGGGACGGAACCGCGGTGTCGCAGTAGTAGTTCTCCGAGTACAGGAGATCGACATTGGTGCCGTTGTAGTAGCCGTACGACTCGCCGACCTGACCGCAGGTGGGAGCGTCGTTGCCGCAGTTGTAGCGGAGCGGGTCGATGGTGGTCCCGGAATCACCCGACGGCGTGACGTGGGCCTTCTGGACCGAGGGTGTGGCGACTGAGGCCGAGGCAGCGCTAGCCGCTCCGGTCAGGCCACCTGTCAATGTAAGCAGTAGCACCAGCGCACCGAGGAGCAATGCCACTGCCCTCGGTCGCCGTGTGCGGGAATGTACCGTCAAATGGATCACCCTTTCCGGGCGGGACGCCGCTGGCGCGCCGCAGGATCAGAGGGCATACGACACTCGTACCCCCGATTGAGCCGACGACCATTCAGACGAGAACAACCAGGATCGACCGACTATTGACTGTTCGGTACACGATGTGGTGCGGATGATAGAAACCACAAAGTCGACACTGACCTGGGTATTCAATGAATCCCGCCGGGCCCGTCGCGATCCCATTGCCGAGGAACTGCTCGGATCGGGCATCCGGACGGGCCCCAGCACCGAAGGACTCCCAGGGGAACGTCCGCCTCGCTTCGATGAGGAGATCTGCGATGACGACCGTCGGGACAGTGGGCAGCATCGGCACGCAGCGGTCGACCGTGTCCGGGCAGGTAGGGGAGCGGGTGCCGAACGTCGTCGCCCCGGGCCGGGACACGCGGCGCCATCTCCAGGTAGCACTCGGCATCCTGTGGCTGCTCGACGGTCTCCTGCAGCTCCAGCCCTTCATGTTGTCCCGACGCTTCGCCACCCAGGTGATCGCCCCGGCGGCATCGGGGCAGCCGGCGTGGGTGGCCTGGCCGGTCCACCAGGCGGCCGCGACGATCGGTGCGCACGCGGTGGTCGCCGACCTGCTCTTCGCCTTCGTGCAACTGGTCCTCGGGATCGGCTTCCTCTATCGGCGCAGCGTGCGCGTGACCGTGGTGGCCTCCGTCGTCTGGGCGGCCGGCGTGTGGTTCTTCGGCGAGGGGTTGGGAGGACTGGCCGGTGGGACGTCCTCGCTACTGTCCGGAGCTCCGGGAGCGGTCGCCCTCTACGCCGTGCTGGCCCTGGCCGCCTGGCCGGGCGGCGCGCATCGGGACGGTGGCCAGACGGCGGAAGGCCCCCGGCCGGTCCCGTCGTGGTTCCCGGTCGCCTGGGCCGCCATCTGGCTCGACCTGGCCCTCGTGGCGTTGCTGCCGGCAAACCGGTCGGTGGGCGCGGTCAGGAGCCAGGTGGACGGATCGGCGGGGCCCCTTCCCGGCTGGCTCTCGCACGTCGACCGCGCCGTCGGTGCCGGCGTGGGACATGCGGGGATCTGGACGATCGTCCTCCTCGCCGCCGGACCCGCAGCCATCGGTCTGCTCGGCCTCGGCACGGTTCGACAACGCCGTGCAGCGGCCTGGTGCGGCATCGGGCTCGCGTCGGCCGCCTGGGTCGTGGGCCAGTCCTTCGGCCTGCTGTTCAGCGGTTCGGCGACCGATCCGAATACGGGACCGCTCCTGGCCCTGTGCGGGGTGGCGCTCCTGGGTGTCCTGCACCCATCCACCCACGCGCCGGAGGTGCCGGTCGAGGGCAGCCACACGGCCACGTGAGCCAGTGGCCCGGCGCCCCTCCCAGCCTGCGCGGACTGGGAGCCACCCCGGGAGGTGGGGGAGTGCCGGGACGAACGTCGCCATCGGAACGTGGAGTCCGGCTGCGGTGGTCAGTCGCCGGTGGTCGGGGTCGTCCTGGTCCCACCACCGTGGCCGTGACCGCCCCGGGTCCCGATGGCGCTCCAGTCGACGGTGGCGTGCGGGTCGAGCGGGACGGTCTGGATGAGGCCCAGGCACATCTCGTCCGAGGACCCGTCCCCCCAGGTCACGAAGTGGGCCGGGGCCTTGCGGAGCGCGGGCAGCTCCGAGGCCAGCGTCGGGTCGTAGGTGCACGTGAACTGCACGGTGTCACCGGGAACGACCTTCACCCAATTCTTCAGGTCGTACGACCGTTGGTAGTTGAAGTCGTAGTTGGGCACGTTCAGGATGGTCTGGGCCTGCGGGGTCCCCGGATCGACGACCATGGTCATGCTGCGACCGAGCAGGTGCATGTGTGCCGTCGTGCGCACGATGTAGCCGGGTTGGCGGATGTACTGCGTGCAGGTCACGGAGTCACCTTCGGGCGGATCGGTGGTGTTTTCGCCGCAGAGGTCCTCGAGGATGTTCTGGAAGACCACGGCGCTGGGGCCGAAGCGCTTGGCCAGGTACTGCAGCGACGCGGTGCGGGAGCACAGTGGATAGGCGGTCAGGTTGGCCGCCTCGGCTGCCGGGCACGGCATGTTGATCGGTGCGGGGTAGGGGGTGAGAGTCAGCGGCCGAAGGTCCGCGGATGCGGGGACGGTATCGAGCTTGACGCCGACCTTGACGGGCTTGTCCCCCACGAGCAGGTTGTAGTGCACCTGCATGATGACGAGGCTGTGGGCGGGCAGCGGCGTCCCGGTGGTGGCGGGAAGGATGTCCTTGCCGTGGCCGGGCGCCCAGGCACTGAGCCACGGGGTGGCGGTGAGCGAGGCCAGGTTGGTTGCCGGCAGCGGGGACTCGCCGAAGCACGTCCATCCCTTGTCGGACTTGTTGAGGGCCTGCACCACCGGCGCGACCGACGGCGGCACCAGGAAGGTGATCTCATGGTGCACCTCGCGTTCGGCGGCTCCGGTGCCGGGGCTGAACTGGCTGGAGACGATGAAGGAGTTGTGGTCGACGTGGGGGTTGACGAGCGTGCAGTGGTAGTCGTCGGTACCGCCCGAGGGAGCGTGGGGGGTATACGGCGCCGGACTACTCATCGAGATGCTGGTCACCGGTTCGCCGTCGACGGTCGCCGCGCCGGAGGACTGGGCCGGGACTGCGACCAGAGCCACCAGTAGCCCGGCGGCGAGTGCCAGCACGCCGGCCCGGGTGCCCCGTCGTGCCGATCGGGCGGTGTCGGTCGAGGCTCCGTGACGCCGGGCGCGCAGATTCATGCTTCTGTTTTAGCCGGTCAGGGGACGGAGAACCTGTCAGAGGTGGGTTTCGATTGATTGCGCGTGTGCCGCTCGGGATCGAACCGGGGCGAGTGCTCCTGGAACGGGCCGTCGCAGGCGAAGGGGAACGGAGTGCGTCGCGCCTCCGATCCCGGTCAGGTCATCGGGTACGTCGCACCCCCGGCTACCGCATCGGACGGCGGAACGTCGGCTGAACCGGAACATGTCCGCTCACGCACCGTGAAGGGCAGTTCACGTCGAGTGGTGATGGGGGCCATGGGGGTTGCGGTTCGGGTGCGCGTCGGTGAGTCATCGCCCGATCCATTGCCGGACACCCTGGCTGATGGGACCATCGGATCACGGGGAACCCCGCCGCCACGGTGGCAGCGCAGGACAGACTGCGCGGCCGACGTCCCACCGGGCGGCTCACGACGAGGAGCAGGAATGAGGCTGACCATCCGGAACGGCGTTCTCGCCCTCTGCCTCGTGATGGGTACCGCACTCGCCGCACCTTCGGTCGCCACGGCGGCCCCGATCGTCCCGGCCGACCACTCCCGTCCGGTGATCGCCAACCGCGCCCTCCTGACCGGCCCGAAGCTGGCATCGGTCAACACGTCGTGGTCGGCCTCCAACTGGTCCGGTTACGCCGAGGCCGGCACCTACTCGGGGGTGTCCGGTACGTGGACGGTCCCGACCGTGGTGGCGTCCGCGTCACCCACGTACTCCTCCACCTGGGTCGGAATCGACGGGTTCACCAACTCGAAGCTGATCCAGGTGGGGACGGAGCAGGACTACTACGGCGGGTCCGCCCACTACGACGCATGGTGGGAGATCCTTCCGGCCCCCGAGTCCGTCCTCGCCCCCTCCTCCTACCCGGTGTCGCCCGGCAACCGGATGAAGGCCGCCATCTACGAGAACGCGGCCACCACCACCGTCCTCTCGGGGACCACGCCGACGGTCGAGCACCTCTGGGACATCGTCATCTCCGACGTCACCAAGGGTTGGACCGTCACGACGGTGCAGGCGTACAACGGGCCCACCACGTCGGCCGAATGGATCCACGAGGCCCCCATCGTCAACGGGGCCGTCAGCACGTTGGCCCACTACGCGGTGGCCGCCCCGACGGCCACCGGGGACTTCGACAACGCCGGGATCCGCCACGTCATCCTGGCGACCGGCGGCAGCGCGGTCTTCCGGGGTGCGGGACTCGACTACGCCGTGGATGCCGGTGCGATGGTCCAGAACAACGTCGCCGTCTCGACGCCCAGTGGCGTGGACGGTGCGTTGACGGCGTTCAACGTGGCCTACGGCGCGGCCATGCCGGCCAAACCGGTCGGCTGATCCGGCGCTCGCGGGGTTGACGTCCGCAGGGCGGCATGGTCACCGGTGTGCCGGGGCAGACTGGTGGCTACCGCCTCGCTGACGTTCCGGGAGGGACCGTGGACACCGACCAGGCCGAGCAGATCGCCATGGCGCACCCGGGTGCGACCCTCGAGCAGCCGTTCGGACCGGGTGTCGACGTGGGCAAGGTGGGCGGCAGGATCTTCGTCCTGCTGGCGCCTGACGGTGACCCGCAGTCACTCAGCGTCAAGTGCGACCCCGATCTCGCCCTCGAGCTGCGGGCCCAGTACCCGGCGGTGGGGCCGGGCTACCACCTCAACAAGCGCCACTGGAACACGGTGCTCCTCGACGGCTCCGTGCCCGATGACGAGGTGGCCGAGATGATCGGGCACTCCTACGGGCTGGTGGTGGCCGGGCTGCCGGCGGCTGCCCGGAGGGTGGTCACCGGTGCCTGAGCCGTCAGACGACCCGGTGGGCACTCTGGCCCTTGTCGGCACCCCGTCGCGCGGGCACACTCGGGGCATGGTGGACACCACGGCCGACGACGAGCGCTATCCGATCCAGTACGTCATGCTGCACGGAGACCGCATGGCCTACCGCCGGGCCGGATCGGGGCCGGTCGTGCTGCTGCTCCACGGGATCGCGGGGAGCAGCAGCACCTGGGTGCCCGCCATGCGGCTGCTCGAGTCGAGGTTCACGGTCATCGCACCGGACTTCCTCGGCCACGGTGCCTCGGACAAGCCGGACGGGGACTACTCGCTCGGCAACCATGCGAGCGCCATGCGCGACCTGCTGAAGGTCCTCGATGTCGACCGCGTGACGGTCGTGGGCCAGTCGTTCGGCGGTGGCGTCGCCCTGCAGCTGAGCTACCAGTTCCCGGAGTTGTGTGAGCGGCTGGTGCTCGTGGACGCGGGTGGCCTGGGTCGGGAGGTCAGTTGGATGCTGCGACTTCTGGCTGTCCCGGGCGTGGAGCTCGTACTGCCCGTGGTGTTCCCGCACATCGCGGGGGAGTGGGGGGACTCCGTCGTGCGGTTCGTGGAAGACCGTGGCGTGCGCAGTCCGAGGGTGACCGAGATGTGGCGGTCCTACCGTTCGTTGACGGACCCCGCCTACCGTCGGGCGTTCCTCAGGACGATGCGCTCCGTGATCGACTCGGGCGGACAGTCGGTGAGTGCCATCGACCGGCTCTACCTGGCGGGCGGACTGCCGGCACTGGTCGTCTGGGGCGCGGACGACCACATCATCCCGGTGTCCCACGCCTACCGGGCCCAGGAGGCGCTCCCGGACAGCAGGCTCGTGGTCTTCGAGGGGGTCGGTCACTTCCCCCACGCGGAGGTGCCGGAGCGGTTCGTGGACGCCCTGGTGGAGTTCATCGACTCGACGACCCCGGCGGTGCTCTCCCGTGACGACCTCGGGAAGGTCCTGCGGGAGCGGTCCGAGTCGGCGGACGGTCCCGACGACGTCACCACCTGAACCGGACCCGACGGCCCCGGCACCGCGTGACCGGCGTTAGCTGTCGGACCCGGGCGACTCGCCGACCCGGAACAGTCCGACCTCGGTCCCCAGGTCCTCCGGCACCAGCGTCGGTGTGTCCCGGTTGAGGACCTCCCCCCGGAAGAAGGCCGGTCGCACGGCGGCGAAGGCGAACATGAGCACGACGCCGACCACGAGGCTGATGAGGTCGATCAGGAAGACGCCGCCGATGTCCCAGTGGGGCCAGAAGCCCATGTTCCAGCTGGTGTAGCTGTGGCCCGGGCCCCAGTAGAAGTAGAGGTTGTACCCGAGGGCGGCCCACAGCATGAGGCCGCCGAGCAGGGGCAGGATGCCCCGGATCCACAGGTTCCGTGCGCTCGAGGTCAGGGTGGAGCGGTAGTACCAGGCACAGGAGAAGCCGGTCAGGCCGTAGTAGAAGGCGATCATCACCCCGAGCGCGGACACCGCGTCGGCGATCACGGACCCCGCGGAGATGTAGTTCATGAGCACGTAGAGCACGATCGAGGCGGCCCCCATCACCACCGTCGAGATGGTCGGGGTGAGGAAGCGCCGATGGATCCGGGCGAACGAGGAAGGGATGGCCTTGTAGACGCCCATTGCGAGCGTCGTCCGGGCCGTGGGCAGGATGGTGGTCTGGGTGGAGGCGGCCGCCGAGCTGAGTACCATGAGCAACAGCAGGTGGGTCAGGACGCTGGCGAAGCCCGAATTGCCGAACACCGAGTGCCCCAGGACCGACAGCACGTCACCCTGGTTGGCCGGGTTGCCGAGACCGATGCCCGTGGTGCCGATGCCGGCGTAGGACTCGGTGGACAGCACCACCAGCACGTAGGTGACGAGCAGGATCAGGGTGGAGAGCACGGCGGCCCGGCCCGGGACGGTGTGGGGGTCGGCTGTCTCCTCGTTGACCGACACCGTCGTGTCCCAGCCCCAGTAGATGAACAGCATCAGCAGGACCCCGTTGATGAAGGCCGAGGCCGACGGTATGGCGAACGGGTTGAACCAGCCGAGGGCCGGGGTGAGGTGGCCCACCGGTGCGGTGCCGTTGCCCACCTTGACGAGCGCCCACACCGACAGCACCAGCAGCATGGTGAGCTCGATCCCCAACAGGGCCTTCTGGAAGTTGGCCGAGATCTCGATGCCCACGTAGCAGATGGCCGTCATGGCCACGATCCAGGCGACACCCACCAGCAGCACCCAGCCGCTCGACGCGTCCGAGCCGATGCCGTTGGCGTTGAAGAGCAGGAAGACGTACTGACCGGCGATCTGGGCCAGGCTCGCCATCACCAGCACGTCGGCGGCCACGATGGCCCAGCCCCCCAGCCATCCGGTCTTGGGCCCGAAGGCCCGGACCCCCCAGGTGAACGTCGTCCCGCAGTCGGGGTCGGCGTTGTTCATCTCCTTGTAGCCGTAGGCGATGAAGAGCATCGGCACGAAGGCGATCACGGTGACCGCCGGAGCCTGGAGCCCGATGGCCACGACCACGAAGCCGAGCGTGGCAGCCAGGCTGTAGGCGGGCGCCGTGGAGGCCACCCCCACCACCGTGCTCGAGATGAGCCCGAGGGCCCCGGACTTGAGGCCCTTCTCCTGCCGCTCGGTCACCGGCGGCGTGGACGGTGGGGCTGACGATGTGGTGCTCATCTCGTGCGTCTCCTGTCATCCTCGGGGATCGTGGTGGCGACCGGTCGCCCCTCGGGACCGGTCGCCACGAACTCAGCGGTGGTCAACGGCGCGACGGTCCTGCAGGTGACGGGTGCGCAGCCGGGTCCGGCAGCGGAGTGCCGGGGGCGCCACCAGGACGGGCAGCGGGGTCCGACGGACCAGGCGCTCCCTGACGCCCGAGCCGTTGATGCGCCGCAGTCCCGTCAACCTCGTCGAGCCGAGGATGACGGCATCGCACGCCCACGTCGTCGCCGCGGCGGCGATGAGTTCCGCCACCTCGTGTTGTCCTGCGGACCGCACGACGGCGCGCGCATCGATCCCACTCGACACCAGCGTGGACACGGCGTCATCGGCCAGTGCGCGGGCCTCGGCCATGGTCTCGAGGGGCGGCACCCTCAGGTAGGGCGACCGCTCCCGTACGTGGAACACGACGATGCCCGCCCGCGACTGACCGCCCTGGCCGACCGCCAGGGACAACGCGGCCTGGCCCGCATCGGACTGGTCAATGGCAAGTAGCAGACGATCCCACATTCCGGCACCTCGGTCCTCGGATGTGACCGAAGGTAGCGAGGGCACCGGTGAACGCGCGGTGAATTGTCCGTCGGACCGCTCAACGGGGTGCCGGCACCCGTGCGGCGCGGAAACTCCTTGTCAGGTCTGCGGCGCCACCAGCCGGTAGCCCACGGCGGGCTCGGACGTCAGGATCTGGCCCGAGTCGTCGTCGAGTTTCCGGCGGATCCGGTAGGCGTAGACCTTGAGGTACTGGGTCTCGGAGCGGTAGCCGGGTCCCCAGACCTCGTCGAGGATCATGCGCCGTGGACACGACCTGCCGGCGTGGGTGGCCAGGAACGCCAGGAAGTCGAACTCCTTGGGCGTGAGATCGATGCGGCGGCCGGATCGCGTCACCTCGCGGTGGTCCAGGTCGAAGTGGAGTGTGCCCACGTCGAGCGCCCCGGCCCGCTCGGTGCCACTGCGACGTCGGAGGGACGCACGGATCCGTGCATCGAGCTCCCGCATGCCGAACGGTTTGGTGACGTAGTCGTCGGCCCCCTGGTCCAGTGCGTCGACCTTGCGGGTTTCGGAGCCGTCGGCGGACAGCACGATGATGCGACCGTCCGCAGACGAGCGGATGGCCCGACAGACCTCCAGCCCGTCGATGTCGGGTAGCCCCATGTCGAGGACGACGACGTCCGGCCCGTCGGACCGGGTGGCGGCGATCCCCTCCAGGCCGGTCTCGGCGGTCGACACCTCGTGCCCGAACGCCGCGAGCCCGATCGAGCAGGCGGCGCGGAGTGCGGGATCGTCGTCAATGACGAGAATCCGTGGCAACTGCGGGCCTCCTTCCGACGGCTGGCACCGCGGGCAGCGTGAACGTGAACCGGGCGCCCCCGGCGGGGGAGTCATCCACCCGGATCGTCCCTCCGTGGGCCTCGACGAACGTGCGGGCGATGATGAGGCCCAACCCTGCGCCTCCGTCGGTGTCGCGTCGGGCGTTCAGGCCGAAGATGTCCGCACGACGCTCCGCACTCACGCCGTGGCCGTGGTCGGACACCGACAGCTCGACGGCATCGGGTGCCGCCGGGTGGGCGGTGACGCTGATGGTGGTGCCCCGCGGCGCATGGCGAGCGGCATTGGTGAGGAGGTTCGCCACCACCCGTTCGATGAGTACCGGGTCGATCGTCACCGGTGGGAGTTCACCGGGCACGTCGATGTCGGTGGAGTGGCCGGCGAGGACCGGGGTGAGCTCGCCGACGACGGACACCACCAGGTCGCGCAGCGCGACGGTCCGGCAGTGTGGCTGGAGCACGCCCGCACGGATCCTGCTCATGTCGAGTAGGTCCTGGACCAGCACCGCGAGCCGGTCCGCCTGCACGTCGACGAGGTGGGCGAGCATGCGGGCGTCCTCGGACCCGATGTCGAGGGCCTCGTCGGCCAGGACCGAGGACGAGGCCTTGATCGAGGCGAGGGGGGTCCGGAGATCGTGGGAGACGGCGGTGACCAGCATCGTCGCCAGCCGGTCCACCTGGACGGCCAGTCGGGTACGGATGGCCTCGTCCCGCAACTGGACCCGCTCGACGGCGAGCGCGATCTGGGTGGCGAAGAGGAGCAGTGCCTCTCGGTCGTGCCGGGTGTCGGAGACAGCCGCCAGCACCAGGAACCCGATGGGCCGGCCGGCGGCCGACAGCACGATCGTAGACGGGTCGGGGGCCGAACCCGGGTCCCGGGCCCACGAGGTCGTGAGTCCCCGGAGCTGGTCGGCGGTGACGGGCTCGCCGGCGGACGCGACGACTTCGGGCCCCGCGGCGGCCGGGAGGAGGATGGCAACCTGTCGTGCGTCGAAGGAGGTGAACATCGCCGCCACGACGGTGGACAGCAGTACGTCGAGCGGTCGGTCCGCGACGAGCAGCTCCGACAGTTCGAGGAGCTGGCGGATTTCGACGGCGCGTCGCCGTTCGGTGGACCGGGCGTCGTGCATCCGGTCGACCACGTAGGCGACGGGAAGGGTGATCGCCATGTAGACGCCGAGGGCCACCCAGTTCTGTCGGGATCCGATCGACGTCGTGAAGTAGGGCGGGACGAAGAAGTAGACGTAGACGAAGAAGCCGGCGAAGACGCTCACGACGCCGGACCACAGCCCGCCCACGACGACGCCGATGATGACGGGCACCACCAGCACCAGCGCCGTCATCGCTTCGCTGATGCTGGAGCGGAACGGGATCATCGCCCCGGCGAAGAGCGTCATGGTCGCCAGTGCCGCCAGGATCCCCCACGCGATCCGTCTCACGATTCCCCCGATCTCCCGAGTCGCCGTCCTCGTGGCGCCTTCCGGCCCGGTACTGCCGGTGCGGTCAACTGCCGAGGACAACGATGTTAGGGCCCAGGGCCGGGTGGGTGGCTGTCCGACGAGGGTGGGGGCGCCGGCCGGAGGTCGATGAACCGTCGACCTCCCTGATGTCCTGGTGGTGACGCCCGAAGCGACCATCGACGTCGTCCCCTCCGTGCCATGCTCTTGCCCAGAGGCACGCACCCCCGGAGAGGAAGCCGATGCAGCAGGACGCACAGCTCGGACCGGACGAGGCGGACGGGAGCCGATCGGCGCCGGGCTCCCGGAACCGGATCGTTCGAGCCTGGGGGACGACCGGCGGTCGTCGGGGGATCGTCTGGAGTGTCGTGCTCCTGACGGTCCTGGTGATCGCCGCCATCGGGATCTCGGTGTTCTCCTCGCTTTCGGGCAAGACGCAGTCCTACAAGGACGGGTTCTCGTCCGGCGGGACCGTGTTCGCCGCTGACGGAACCGGGGCGAGGCCCTCCCAGGCCTGTCGGACCGCAGCGGCCCGGCCTCCGAATTACGGCGGCGTGCCATCGGGGGAGAACGTCACCCAGTGGATCAACGGATGCGTCGTTGCATTCGAGAACGCGCAGAGCGACAACTGAGCGTCTCGCTCACGTGGCGCCGCCGGACGCGGACCACACCTCGTCACCTGCTTGGGTCCCGCCCGGCCTCGTCAGGGCGGAGTGGGACCAGGATTGCCATCTGGATGCGGGTCGACGTGACGCAGATCACCAGACAGCGAGGTGCAATAGCGTCACCGTGACGGAATACGGTCCTGTGACCAGGTGCGGGGGATGTGACGCCTCCAGGGCGATGATGACCTCATGAACCGCAGAGCATCCTTGACGGGTTACCCGATCAGAGCCTCGACGATTGCTCGGCTGTCCGTGCGATGCCTAGACGGTGGCTCAATTGAGGACGCCGCGTTGGTGAACTCGGACCGTTCCGTTGGAGGGAATTGCGGGTTGCTGATGAGGCTGCATCGATGACCACCGGGCCGTGCGATTGGAAGGCAGGTGCAGCGACCGGGTCGGGTCACCATCCAAGACGCCGATAATGTATATTATGTCAGGTAGGGCAAGGGGCCACGTGACAGAACGCCGCACGGGGTCCCCTCTCCCGTTGGGCTCTCCTGAACAGGGCCCGTGTCCAGCGGATCGAGCCGGGGAGTTCCGGAATGGAGCAGACGAAGGGGCCCGTGTCAGCTCCGTCGTTCTGCGCGTCCGGCGAGCTCCGATTACCCGGCGCCGTCTGTCCAGCGGTTTCGGTGCCGCTGCCCCGTTGATCAGCTCGTCTCAGCCGATCGGACGCCCTCGGGAGTACCGGGTCCGCAGAACTCGTGGTAGGCGGCTTCGGGTTCGGCGGGAATTCGGAGCTCGGTCCTCGAGGCGGCGTGGAACATGTTGCTGATGAAGGTTCCAACGGTCAGTGGCGCCGAGGGGCCGAACTCGAGGTTGTGGATTGCCGGGCAGGTCAGAGCGGCCCGGGCCCAGGCCGTCTGGACGGTGAGCTCGTACCCGTGCACCGGGGGGGCGATCGGCGTGTACGCCAGCGGTCGCTGGTTCTGGAGCTTGCCCAGTTGTGCCGTGGACGAGCCCGGTGCCGTCAGCAGTGCGGCGATCCAGGGCGTCGGAAGGGGCTTCTCGTGGCCGGCCACCGATCCCCGGTTGACCAGCAGCAGATGCGCCGTCAGGGGGTCGGCCAACCCGAACAGGTCGAGGATCTGCACCCCGGTCCCCCACGTGTAGGGCTCATGTCCGATCCACGAGGTGGCGACGACGGGCGTGTGGAGGTCGGGGGCGGGCGTCGCCTTCAGTTTGGTGATGGTCTCCGGCCCGGAGAACTGCACGTAGATGCCACTGGCGGGCGTCCACGCGGCCGCCGTTCCTGACGGCCCACGCACGACGTGACGCGGGGTGAAGGTTCCGTGACCGTCCAGGTAATAGAAGTTCTGTGACGTCCAGTGGCCGCCGTCGGCGGTGCGGAACGTGGCCATGCAGAGGGCGGCCCACGGGATCACCAGGAGTGCGACGAAGGTCTTGCGGACCATCGGGACGGACGCGATGGGCACGCAGGCGGCAAAGAACGGTGCCAGGAACAGACGAGCGTGGACGTAGTCGCCGCCCATGATCACGATGTACACCGCATTGAGGAATGCTGCGGTAGGCAGGGCGAGCAGCGCCGCCAGGTTGCGCTCCTGGCCCTTCGACTGACGGAATGCCGACGCGATCGGATAGTAGGCACCCAGGAGTACGAGCAGCGCCGGAACGAACAGCCAGTAGGGGCCGACGAAGTCGGAGAAGTACTCGATTCCACGTCCGACCCTCGGTAGCGAGGCCTCTTTGGCGGTCGCCGTATTGGCGACCAGCATGCCGTAGTACCCCATGCGGAACACCTCGTAGGCCAGTGGGACGAACGCGGCCCAGGCGGCGGTACGGATCCGGTCCTTCCACACGACGCCCGGACGGTCCACGAACATGAGGACGGCGATGAACACGATGCTGTCGAGCAACAGCTCGGGTCGGATGAGCGGGCCCAAGCCGAGCACGATGAAGGCCCACGGGCCGAGAGATCGGTCCATGCTCCGGCTCCAGCGGACCAGCAGCATGAAGCAGATCGCCAGCCAGAAGAACTCCAGCCCGGTCTCGAGGCCGCTCGAGGCGAGGGACCAGACCGGAGGGAGCGCCACGAAGATGATCGCTCCGAGCGGGACGAGGAAGGCCCGGGGTATGGCCCGCTGGACCAGTTGACCCGAGTAGACGATGGCGATGGCCAGTCCGGCCAAGGTGAGGAGGATCCCCATGATCACGGAGATCCAGACCAGTGAGGCCCTGGTGGCGAATCCGACCGCGGCGAGCAGGAACGTCCAGGCCGGGCTGGTGAATGCCTCGACCCGCTGTCCGCTGTTGTAGACAGGACCGTTGCCGGCCAGGATGTTCTGGACGATGTGCAGATAGATGTACCCGTCGACGAACTCGTTCCGGTGGGTCCAGGCGGCCCAGGCGAGGATCACCACAGGGACGCTCGCCACCAGGGCCTGTGCTCGGACCCGCGAGCGGTTCCGATCGGATGGCGACTGCCGTCGGCGGGACCTGCTGGGTGGCGGGGGCGGCGGTGCAGCCAGGGGTTCCATGTCCTCGAGGGGAAGGACCTCGGTCTCCGGGGCCGGTCCGGAGATGATGGTCATCGGACCGGACCGCCGTGTGCGATCGCCTCCCCGGCCCGTGCTGCGACACTCGGCCCGGTAGCGGAGCGCATCCCAAGGGGCGCGCCCGGTTGCGTGGGGCTGTGGTGGATTGCACCCCTCGGCAGCACGGACATCCCCCTGCATCGACCATCGCCGGTTCGACCTGAAGCCTGACCGAGTCCACGTGGTGGACAGTCCATGCGAAGGTGGGGAACGGATGGTCCTCCGGGTCGGCATGGCCCTGCTCCCACTCCCCCGAACGTGGGCCCGGCGTTCGTGCCCGCAAGTAGTGACTCCCCATTGCAGGTGGCCCGGTGTGGGCTACGGTCACCCCATGCGAAACCGGCTCGGCATGCTCCTGGTGGCTGGCGTGACCCTCGGGTCCGTCCTCATGGCACCCGTCGGAGGGGGGGTCGCTACAGCGGCGCCCACCCCCTCCCCCGCCTCGAGTCCGACCGCATCCGGTGTCGCCCCTCTGGACCACGGCTGGGTGGCGACGATCGACGACATCGAATTCGACCTCCCGCCGGTCGTCCCGGTCCCCACGCTGGACTCCGGTTCCACGGGAGTCGGCGGTGCACCCACGTCCAACGTGCTGACGGGCTCCATGACCGGTAAGCACGGTACCTACAAGGTCCAGGTGGCCCTTCCCGTGGGCCAGACGTTCATCATGGGGCGCTCGTACACCTCGTACAACGACTCGGCCAGTCTCCAGGTGACCTGGCCTGGTGGTGGCTGCGAATCGGATGCCGGAAGTGGCGAGGCCTCCTTCACCGTGAATCAACTCGTCAGCGCGGGCGGGGCCGCCACCGCGTACGCCGTGCAGTTCCTCTGCTACTCGCCCGTGTCGCTGGTCGAAGGGGCGATCGCGTTCAACGTCGTCCCGACCGCGGTGGGCCAGGGCTACTACACCTTCGGCTCGGACGGTTCGATCAACGGGTTCGGCAACGACAGCTATCTGAACTACCTCGGCTCGCTGGCGACCACCCAGCTGAACCAGCCGATCGTGGGTATGGCGATCACCCCCGACGGGCGCGGGTACTGGCTGGTGGGGGCCGACGGCGGGGTGTTCGCCTTCGGCGATGCCACGTTCTACGGGTCGATGGGCGCGACCGTGCTCAATCAGCCGATCGTGGGCATGTCGGCCACCAGTGACGGCCGGGGGTACTGGATGGTGGCGGCCGACGGCGGCATCTTCGCCTTCGGCGACGCCGTCTTCCATGGCTCCATGGGGGGCAAGCCCCTCAACGAGCCCATCGTGGGCATGTCCTCCTCCCCCGACGGCGGCTACCGCCTGGTCGCCTCCGACGGCGGCATCTTCTCCTTCGGCGCAACGTTCTACGGCTCCATGGGGGGCAGGCCCCTCAACGAGCCCATCGTGGGGATGACGTCCACCCACGACGGCAAGGGCTACTGGATGGTCGCCTCCGACGGCGGCATCTTCTCCTTCGGTGACGCCGGCTACTACGGGTCCACCGGGGCGATCCCCCTCAACCAGCCCATCGTGGGGATGGTGGCGACGTCGGACGGTGCCGGCTACTGGCTGGCCGCTTCCGACGGCGGCGTGTTCGCCTTTGGCGACGCACCCTTCTTCGGCAGTCTCGGGGGTCTGGACTACTTCGACGTCGCAGGGATCGCCAACTGATCCGGTCTCCCGGTCAGGCATCGTCTCTGCGCTGCTCAGGCGTGGGTTCCGGCCCCACAGTGCCGGCACGTCGAGCGCACGCCACGGTGGCGCACCCGCTCGTCCTCGAGCGCTTGATTCAGGAAGTCGGCGAGCGTGCAGATCGACAGGGCTGCCCGCTGGAGCTCCGCCTGTGACATCGAGGCGATCGACCGGCTGAGGACGTCCGGGAACTCCTCCTCACCGACCACTCCACCATCGGTCAGCGATGTATGGAGGTCGGCGACGGCCAGCGCCAGTGGCGCCGGCAGGGACGGCGCACCGTCGACGGCGTGCCGGCCGAGCTCGCCGTACGCGATGTGGACCCGCTCCCCCAGCGTCCCTTCTGAGGTGATGAGGACGACCTCGGCCGCTGCGAACAGTCCGGCGGCCACCGCCACCGGTGACGGCGGCGTGGTGCGAGCGAGCGTGTCGCGGTGCAACTCCATGCAACCACTGTTGCACAGGTTGCGGCGCGGTTAGTGGTCAGTTGGAGAGAAGTGGGCACGCGGCTCCCCTCTCCTGCCACGCCGGATGCTCGGGCTGGCGCGCCCGCTGACCTCAGTCGGCGTCGTCGAGGGAGGTCAGTTCGCGCTTCGCCCGCCTCACCATCTCATTGCTGATGTTCCAGAGGTGGCGGACGTCCCGGTCGGTGGCGCCTTCGGCCATTGCGACGGCGATCAGTTGCAGGCGGGCCCGGTGGCGCGAGCGTTCGAACTTCCGGATCGCGGCCGTCAGGGCCGGACGGATCCCGTTCGAGTCGACCGTCTCGAGCGTCTCGACCAACGATCCAGCGCTTGTCAGGGTGCGGATCATCGTCTCGGACACCGCACCGTGGCGGGTCAGTTCCTCCTCCAGCGCATGGAGGGCGTCGACGTCGGAGCGGAGGTCCACCGCGGCGTCCCGACGCAGGTGCGCGAGGTCACCGTCGTTCGTAGCGGCCATGCCTCATCTTCGCGCCGTCGGCACGTGCCACCTGACGGCGTGGGTCAGGAGGCCATTCCCACGATCGGCGCGTACAACGTCGTTCCACCCGCGGAACCGGCGAAGCCGGCATCGCCGAAATTGAAGATGCCGCCGTCATTGGCGACCAGCCAGTAGCCCTGGCCGTCGAAGGTCGGTGCCATGCCGGTGATGGGCTTGTTGAGGACGATGTTCCCGGTGGAGCCGTGGAACTGGGCAGCCCCGTAGCTGAAGATGCCGCCGTCGGACGCCACCATCCAGTACCCGCCGCCCTGCGGGAACGCGGCCATTCCCACGATGGGCTTGTTCAGAGTGATGTTCCCGGTGGAGCCATAGAAGGCGGCGTCCCCGTAGGAGAAGACCCCTCCGTCGGAGGCGACGAGCCAGTACCCGCCTCCATCCGGCGTCGCGGCTATCCCCACGATGGGCTTGTTCAAGGCGATGTTGCCCGCCGACCCGTAGAACTTGGCGTCGCCGAAGTTGAAGATGCCACCGTCGGAGGCCACCTCCCAGTAGCCCTTGCCGGTCGGCGTCGCGGCGATCCCGACGATCGGCTTGTTCAGCACCGTGCCGCCCATCGAACCGTAGAACTGTGCGTAGCCGAACGCGAAGATGCCACCGTCAGAGGCCACCTCCCAGTAGCCGGCGCGGCTGGGCAGTGAGGCGATCCCGACCACCGGGTGGTTCGGGTGGATGGGTGCGAACGGTCCGTAGAACGCCGCGTTGCCGTAGTGGAAGATGGTGGCGTCCGCCGCACTCAGCCAGTAGCCCGGGCTGGAGGACACGTTCTGGCCGTTGGAGTAGCAGGCCGTTGCGTACGTGGCGTTCCACGACAGCTTCACGGACACGTTGGCGGGCGACGCCGTCAGCCCGTTCAGGGTGATGATGAACTCCGGCAACGGAGTCGACCCGAAGTTGATTCCCTGCAGATCGGCCACGCCGAACTGGTTCAGTGTCTGGGCGGCGATCGGGAGGATCGCGCCCGACGCGTTGGCGAACTGGACCGTGCCCGACGTGTACGACGCCTGCGCCGGGTTCGTCACCTGGATGCTGTTGTACGAGGACGGAGTGCAGGTGGCGCTGGTCGTGGCGATGGCCGCGCTGGACTGGAAGCGGATCGGTCCGGGTTGGCAGGTGGCGCCCGAGATGGCGTCGAAGTTCTGGATCTGGGACGTCCCATGGTCGGAGTTGACCCACAGGCAGTTGGCGCGGTTGGGGTCGGCAGTGACCGTGTAGAGGTCGTCCAGGCCGGTGAACGGCTTGGGGAAGTTCGTGCACGACTGGCTCGTCGCGTAGTTGAAGCAGTCGACGGCGTTGGTACGCCAGTTGGGGATGTACACGCGCTCGTTGGTGGTGGTGACCACCGGCTGTCCGTTGAGGACGTTGGTGAGGCCGACCGCGGCCGGCATGCGGGCCGGTGTGGAGATGACCGCACCGGTCAACGAGTAGCAGGGGTTACCGGCGATGGGCAGGCACAATCCGGTGACGGCGCCCGTGGCGCTGAGGAAGGGGAACGGCGCCCCGGCCGAGGACGTCACCGAGACCGGCCACGCGCCGGCACACTGCTGGTTCGTCGTCGTATTGAAGCAGCCCATCTCGGTTACGGCCGTCGAGTTGATGGTGCCGGGGACGGGCAGGATCACGTCGGTGCCGGCGGCCCCGATCGGCGCTGCGTACTCGAAGCCGGTGAGGGTGAACAGGTTCGGCGCCGCACCGCCGAGGCCGACGCTGAACGGCTGACTCGGACAGGCACTGAAGGTGATGAGACTGAAGCACAGCAGCGTGTTCTGGGTGCCGTGCGCTCCCGACCCCACCGTCGTCAGCGGTGCCTCGTTGAGCGCGTACCAGTTGGTGCCGACCTGGACGGGTGCACTGATCCCGGAGTACGTGCCGAAGTTGGCGAAGTACGTCGGGGCGTCGCCGATACCGGACAGGGCGGTGAACCCGCAGAAGAGCTGGGTTCCCGTGTCCGCGGCCGGCTTGGTGGTATCGATGCACACGACACCGGCGGTGTTGGTGTCGAGCGACGTCGCGTAGGTGTAGAGCTTGCCGGTGGCCTGGTTCATGTACAGGCCGGCACCCGGAGGGGTGGCGAAGTTGACCGAGCCGTTGGTGATCGTCTTGGTCGGCGTGGACCAGCACTGCGAGGCGTCACTCTGGTTGTGACAGGCCAGGACCATCGTGTTCTGGTGGTGCGAGATGTTGAAGACCTGGTTGTTGAACAGCGCGATCCCCCAGCCGTCACCGGCCGCGGTGCCGGAGAACGACCCGGCCAGCGGCCCGGGCTGCGTCACGCTGGCCTGGTAGGTGACGGTGGTGGCGGCGCCGGCCGGCGTGGCCGCCACGGTGGCCAGCCCCGCTGCGCCGAACGCACCGACCAGCACGACTCCTGTGGCCAGGAGGGCGCGGAACCGCTTCGGGTGCGTCATCGTCGGGTGGCTGTGCATCGTGTCCTCGCTTCCGGGTCCCATCGACCCGCGGTGTCGTCCCCAGGCAGTCAACGCCCAGTGGCGCCCCCGGACGGCGCCCACGTGCGCGCTGTGCCCCGGACCCGCACCGGCCTGCCGTCCGGTGCGGAGGCCCAATGGTACGGCACGCTGCCGAGCGTCGGAAAGGCACCCGGCCGATCTGCACCTGAACTGACCGGGAGCGCGGTCACTCCCCCACGCAGCGTGGCGCCATCTGCAGTCCGCACGAACCTGGTGCCGTAGTATCGGGTCCGTGGTCGGCACGGTGTGCCGACCTGGTCCGAGGAGGTTGCCGTGCCGGAAATCATGTCCCTGCCGCCCAAGATGTCGTTCGACGATCCCGTTGACGAGCGTCTCCACCGCAAGCAGCGTCTTGCCGCGTCCTTCCGCCTGTTCTCCAAGTTCGGGTTCGACGAAGGCGTCGCCGGTCACATCACCGCGCGCGATCCCGAACGACCGGACCATTTCTGGGTCAACCCGTTCGGCATGCACTTCGGGCACATACGCGTATCGGACCTGCTCCTGGTCGATCACAACGGCGAAGTGGTCGAGGGCGACCGCCCGGTCAACGTGGCCGCCTTCGCCATCCACAGCCAGGTCCACGCGGCTCGTCCCGACGTGGTGGCCGCCGCCCACGCCCACTCCGTCTACGGCAAGTCCTGGTCCTCACTCGGCCGCACCCTCGACCCGATCACCCAGGACGTCTGCGCCTTCTACGACGACCACGCCGTGTTCGACGACTACACCGGCGTCGTCATCGACGTGGAGGAGGGCAAGCGCATCGCCCACGCCCTGGGGGAGAACAAGGCGGCGATCCTGCGCAACCACGGACTCCTGACCGTCGGGCACTCCGTCGACGAGGCCGCGTGGTGGTTCATCACCATGGAGCGTTCGTGTCAGGCACAGCTGATGGCCGAGGCGGCGGGCACCCCGGTGCTCATCGATCCGGACATGGCCCGGCTGACCAGCGGGCAGGTGGGGAGTCACATGGCCGGATGGTTCAGCTTCCAGCCCCTGTTCGACCGGATCGTCCGCGAGCAGCCCGACCTGCTCGAGTGAACTCGACCCGGGGCGCACCCGGGTCGACGGTGGGGGTCAGTTCGGAGCCGGTGCGCCGATGACTCGGCGCGGCTGGTTCCTGTTCCTGGCCATGTCGGTGATCTGGGGCTGTCCCTACCTGTTGATCCGGATCGCCGTGCGCGAGATCTCGCCGGCCACACTCATCTTCCTGCGGACCGCGCCGGCGGCACTGCTGCTGGCCCCGATCGCCCTCCACCGGGGCGCGCTGACCGGGATCCTGAGGCGGTGGCGGTGGTTGCTGGCCTTCACCGCGGCGGAGCTCGCGGTCCCCTGGTTCTTCGTCGGTCGGGCCGAGATCCACCTGACGAGCTCGGTCACCGGACTGCTGATCGCCTCGGTGCCGCTGGTCGGCGCCATCATCTACCGGGTCCTCGGCTACGACCGATTCGACCGTCGCCGGGTCGCCGGTCTGCTGGTCGGCTTCAGCGGTGTGGCGGTCCTGGTCGGCGTCGACCTGCGCGGTGCCGATCTCGGTCCGGCCATCGAGGTCCTCGTCCCCGCGGTCGGCTATGCCATCGGTCCCCTGATCATCTCCCGCAAGCTCGACGACCTGCCGGGACTCGGGGTGATCACCGCGTCGCTGGCCATCGCCTCGGTGGTCTACAGCCCCTACGCACTCACCCACCTACCGTCCTCGGTGTCCTTCGAGGTGGTCGCCTCGGTGGTGGGACTGGCCCTGGTGTGCACGGCACTCGCCTTCGTGCTGTTCTTCGAGCTCATCGTCGAAGTGGGGCCGGCCCGCAGCACGGTCATCACCTACGTCAACCCGGCGGTGGCCGTCCTGCTGGGCGTGCTCGTGCTGGGTGAGCCATTCACGTGGGGCATCGCCCTCGGATTCCCGTTGATCCTCCTCGGGTCATGGCTGGCGACGGTCGCGCCGCCCGAGGCGTCCAACCCACTGGCCGCCGAGCCGGCTGCCGCCTAGTCCCGCCCGGTGCGGTCCGGGCGGATGATCACCACCGGGATCGGTCGCGACGTGTGGCGTTGGTAGACGTCGTAGCGTCCCTGCACCCCGGGGTGGACCATGCGGGACATCCCCCGGTTCATGCGGTTGACCTTGGGCCAGAGCTGCTCCTGCTCCTCGGGGTCGGCCGTCCGTGCCGTCGCCCGGAGGACCTGCCGCCCGACCCGCACCGTGACCCGCGCGTCGGCCTGGATGTTGAGCAGCCAGGCCGGCGGGCGGTCGCTCCCTCCGTTGGAGGCCACCACGATCAGGTCACCCCGATCGGTGCAGTAGGTCAGCCCGTTCGTGCGGGGCAGCCCGGACTTGCGACCCGTGGTGGTGAGCAGCAGTGCCGGCACACGGTTGGAGTGCTTGCCGATCCGTCCGTCCGTCCGCTCGTAGACCCACTTGTGGGCGCGGAGGTAGGGGCCGACGAAGCGGGTCGTGAAGATCCCGTCCACGCCGGCCTTCCGCTCAGTTCCGGGCGTCGAAGGTGGGGATGAGCGTGCGCGCCGCCCGGGCCTCGTCCACCCGGCGTACCGGGGTGACGAGCGGATGGGCGGCCATCGCCTCGGAACCGAGCTCGCCGGCCTCGGCGGCGATCGTCTCGAGGGCGACGGCCAGTGCCTCGAGGGTCTGGGGACTCTCGGTCTCGGTCGGCTCGATCATCAGGGCCTCGTCCACGATGAGAGGGAAGTAGACCGTCGGCGAGTGGAACCCCTCCTCGAGCAGCCGCTTGGCGATGTCGAGCGCCCGCACGCCGTGCGCGGCCTTCAGGCTCCTGGCCGACAGCACCACCTCGTGCATGCAGGGTCGGTCGAACGGCACGTCGTAGGCATCGTGGAGGCGCCGGCGGATCCAGTTGGCGTTGAGCACCGCCACCTGGGCGATCCGCTTCAGCCCGTCACCTCCATTGACCAGGATGTAGGCCAGCGCCCGGGCCAGCACCAGTGCGTTGCCGTGCCACGTATGGACACGGCCGATGCTCCGCTCCGGTGTGGCCCACGCGAACTCGGCCCCGGGGGCGTCGCCCCCCGTGCGGACGGGTCGTGGTCCCGGAAGGAACGGCACCAGTCGCTCGGACACCGCCACGGGGCCGGCACCCGGTCCGCCTCCCCCGTGGGGCGTCGCGAAGGTCTTGTGCAGGTTCATGTGCACGATGTCGAAGCCCATGTCACCCGGTCGGACCACACCCAGGATGGCATTGAGGTTGGCGCCGTCGTAGTAGAGCAGCCCGCCCACCTCGTGGACGGCGGCGGCGATCTCGGCGATGTCCTCCTCGAACAGGCCCAGCGTGTTCGGATTGGTCAGCATGATGCCGGCCACGTCGTCGTCGAGCTCGGCACGCAGGGCGGCCATGTCGACACATCCACGGGAGTCGCTCGGGACGGTCACGACCTCGTAGCCACCGAGCGTCACCGACGCCGGATTGGTGCCGTGGGCCGAGTCGGGGATGATGACCTTGTGTCGCACGCGGCCCTGGGCCTCGTGCCAGGCCCGCATGAGCAGGAGCCCGGTCAGCTCGCCGGCCGCACCGGCAGCCGGCTGGAGCGTGGCGGCCGCCATGCCGGTCACCTCGCACAGGGTCTCCTCGAGCTCGACCAGTAGGGCGAGCCACCCCTGGGTCATCGACGCGGGAGCCGCCGGGTGCACGCCGGCCAGGCCGGGCAGCCCGGCCACGGTGTCACAGACCTTGGGGTTGTACTTCATCGTGCACGACCCGAGCGGATAGGCGCCGAGATCCACCGAGAACTGCCGGTGCGACAGCCGGGTGAAGTGGGCGACGAGGTCCCGTTCGGACACCTCGGCGACATCCACCGGGGCCGTGCGTCGGTGGATGGCCGGCACGAGGTCCTCGACGGACACCTCGGGGATGCCGGTCGTCCGGAAGGACCAGGCCTGCCGTCCGGGGTGGGACAGCTCGAAGAGCGTGGGCTCGGACTCGCCACCGAGCAACGGGGTCGATACGGCTCTGCCGCCGGGGGCACCTGTGGCCGTACTGGTCGACGCCGTCTCCTCGGTCATCACGCCACCGCCTTGGCCAGGGCCGCCGCGTAAGCGTCGATCTGTTCGGCCGTCCGGCGCTCGGTGACGGCGACCAGCAGACCGTCCTCGCCACCGTCGACCGCTCCCTCGAGGGAGATCCCGGCCAGGAAGCCGGCGTCAGCCATCCGTTCGATCACCTGGTCGGCCGGACGTGGAAGCCGCACCGCGAACTCCCGCAGGACCGGGGCATCGGCCCACGGGGTCACCCCGTCGACGGTCAGGACGGCGTCGCGCGCGTAGCGGGTGGCCCGGGCGCAGCGGGTGGCCACTTCGACCAGTCCTGACGTCCCCAGCCAACCCAACTGCACCGCGGCGGTCACGGCCATCAGGGTCTGGTTGGTGCACACGTTGGACGTGGCCTTTTCGCGTCGGATGTCCTGTTCGCGCGCCCGAAGGGTGGTCACGTAGGCCACCCGGTCCTCCACGTCGACGGTCTCGCCGACGAGGCGACCGGGCAGCCGTCGCACGTAGGCCGAGCTGCAGGCGAACAGGCCCAGATAGGGGCCACCGAACCCGAGGGAGGTGCCGAACGCCTGGCCCTCCCCCACCATCACGTCGGCGCCCCAGTCCCCAGCGGAGCGCAGCAGGCCGGCCGCCAGCGGGTCGGCCCCCACCACCATGAGCGCACCGGTGCGGTCGCACAGCGCCCGCACGGCGGACAGGTCCTCCAGGCAACCCAGGTAGTTGGGATAGCCGACCAGGACCACGCCGGGGGCCTCGTCGTCTCCCCGGGGGCCCTCGGGCCAGGCGGTGACGCCGTCGACCAGCGGGACGGTCACGATGCGGTGGCCGGTGCCGACCGCGAAGGTCGACAGCATCTGGCGCCAGTGGGGGTGGATCCCCTCCGACACCCAGACCGTCTGGCGCCCGGTGGCAGCCACACCGAGGTTGACCGCCTCGACGGCCGCGCTGCCACCGTCGTAGAGGGAGGCGTTCGACACGGGCAGGCCGGCGATGCGGGCCACCATGGTCTGGAACTCGAACACGGCCTGGAGGACGCCCTGGGCGACCTCGGGCTGATAGGGCGTGTAGGAGGTGACGAACTCGGACCGGCCGGCCAGGGCCCGGGTGACCGACGGGATCTCGTGGTCGTAGGCACCCCCGCCGGCGAAGCACACCAGGCGGTCGCTACGGGCCCGGTTCCGTTCGCCGTACGCCTCCATGTGGACCAGGACGTCGGGCTCCCCCACCCCGCCCGCCAGCTCGAGGTCGTGCTGCAACTTGACGGCCTCCGGCACGACGGCGAACAGCTCGTCCAGGCTCGACAGGCCGAGGAACCCCAGCATGGTTGCCAGCTCCTCGTCGGTGTGGGGGATGTAGGTACCCAACGTGCTCCTTCAGCAGTCCGTGGACGGTGAACGGTAGACCAGGTGCCGGCGTGAGAGCCAAGCCGTCATGCGGGCAGCGCGAACTGCCCGCTCCGCACGAACGGCGTGGTCACCACGGTGGCTGTCCGGACCTTGCCGCGTTGCTCGAGGTCGAGGGAATCGCCGGGCTCGGCACCCACCGTGCTGTCGACGAGCGCCAGGGCGATGCCGTGCTCGAGCATCGGCGAGAAGTTGCCGCTGGTGACGCTCCCGACGAGGTGCCCCCCCGCGAGCACGGTCGAGCCCTCGCGTGGTGGCTGGCGACCCTCGGTGGCGAGACCCACGAGTCGACGGGCGACACCTCGGTCGCGCTCCGCGGCCAAGGCGGCTCGACCGCGGAAGTCCCCCTTGTCCCATCCGACGACCCACCCGAGTCCCGCCTGCAGGGGCGTGATGCCGGCACCCAGCTCGTGCCCGTGCAGCGGTAGCGCCGCCTCGAGCCGCAGGGTGTCCCGCGCACCGAGGCCGGCCGGCACCACACCGGTGGCGGCGATCGCCTCCCACAGGGCCGGCGCGGCCTCCGTAGGTACCGCCACCTCGAATCCGTCCTCGCCGGTGTAGCCCGTCCCCGCGGCGATGCACTCGACGCCCTGCCAGGTGAAGCGCCGGACCCCGAATCGTGGCACGTCGGCTGCACCCGGCACGGCCGTCGCAGCACGGGCACGGGCCCGGGGGCCCTGGATGGCGATGATGGACCGGTCGGCCGTGGTGTCCGTACCGCCGATGGCCGCCACCACCCGGTCGGTGTTGGATGCGTTGGGCATGACGTCGAAGACGTCCTCGTCCACCCACCACACGATGATGTCGTCCACCACCGAGGCGTCGGATTCGTCGAGGAGGTGCGTGTACTGCGCCCGGCCGGGTGCGATCTTGCCGAGATCGTTGGTGAGGGCGGACTGGAGCCGGCCGAGCGCGTCGGGTCCCTCCACCCGGACGGTGCCCAGATGACTGACGTCGAAGGCGACCGAGTCCTGCCGGCACGCCCGGTGCTCGGCGATGGTGCCGTCGCCGTAGGCGAGTGGCATCTCCCACCCGCCGAAACCGACCAGCTTGGCCCCGAGCGCCCGGTGGACGCCGATGAGGGCGGTGTGCTTCAGCGTGTCGGTGGTGTCGGCGGCGTCGGTCACCCGAGCAGGCTAGCCCCGGCGGTGGTCAGGCCGATCGGGCCACGCGGCCCTCGTCGGCGAGTCCGCCGGCCAGGCCGTACTTGGCCAACAGGGCCAGGGTGTCGCGTTGGTAGAGCAAGGTCACACGCACGTCCGGGTAGAGCGCGGCCATGCGGCGCACCTTGCCGTTCTTCTTGGTGACGAGCCGTTGGTTGAGGGTCGTCACCTCGACGAAGAGTCCGGGCCGAGGCAGCCAGAAATCCGGTCGGAAGGCCGACGTGGGCCGCAGGTCGGACCCCCACTCGAGGACGAACTCGACGGGCTCGTACTCCCACTCGACCCCGTAGAAGTCGAGGATCCGTGCGAAACGCTGCTCGGACTCGTGGGCGAAGCGGACGCCATGCCCTGCAACCGTCGCGTCCGTCGGTACGAGAGCTGGGCTCACCGCGCGGCTGACCCGCCCGCCGCCAGGTAGGCGGCCGCCGGATGGCGGGCGTCGGGGGCCTCCACCACCTCGGGGGCGGTCAGTTCCACGATGGCCGCCTCGAGCTCGGACACGACGCCCGACAGGGGCAACACGTTGAACACGCCCTGGCCGCCGGCGAGCAGGTCGACCAACTCGCCGTCGGACGTGGCCAGTACGGAGCGGCTGTCGGCCAGCACGAGCTGGGCGGACGCCAGGTCGACACCGAGGTCACCACGGAGGCATTCGACCGATTGACGGGCCTGCTGGAGCTTCAGCCCGGCGTCGAGCAGCCGCTTGATGACCTTGAGTTCGAGCACATCGTTGTAGGAGTAGCGCCGCTGGCTGCCCGACCCGGTGGCGTCGGTGATGGAGGGACGCAGCAGGTCGGTCCGCGCCCAGTAGTCGAGCTGCCGGTAGGTGATCCCCACGATGGCGCACACCTGGGTGCCGCGGAACCCCTCCGCCGGACCGGTGGATGCCGGAACGGCGGTCGGTCCGACCTGCGTCTCGGGACGTCGGGCCGTGCGATCCTGGGCCATGCGATCCTCCACCTCGATCAAAGGTTCACGGTGCTGCGAACCTCACGTTCAACCTGGGGTTTAACGGTATCACACACCCGTAATTACGTGCGTGTGACCGTACCCGCGCCACGGTGATTTGGCGGCGGGGCCGCATCGGGTCATGATCGTTCGGTGCGCACTCCTCCGACCGACGACCGGGGACGGTCCGCGTGACCGACGTCCCCCGACCCGACGCCGACGCCGTTCCCATCCACCGGCGCGCCATCGACTACCGGGCATGGGCCGTCGACGACGACCTGGTCGTCGTGGGCCGCCTCACCGACTCGCGACCCTGGGCCGACGACGGATCGGCCGTCGCCACGGTGCACGACCTCGAACTCCGTGTCCGGGTACGTACCGCCGACCTGACGATCACCGGTGCCACCGCGGAGATGTCCACGTTCCCCCACACCGAGTGCCCCACCATCGAAGCGGCGTTCGCGGGCATGGTGGGACTCAGCATCGCCCGGGGCTACACCCGTGAGGTGCAGTCCCGGTTCGGTGGGCCCCGGGGTTGCACCCACCTCGAGCACCTGGCCCGTTCGCTCGGTCCGGTGGTGATCCAGGCGGTGACGTCGAGGCGGGCCCTGTCGGTGGCCAACGGCGAGTCCGAGGACCTCCTGGCGGGGGGTGGGGACACGGGCAGTCCGTGGGCGCGTGACTCCTGTCACATCTGGGCCGAGGGCGGGATCGCCGACCAGAAGCTCGCCGCCGGGTGGCGGCCGGGCACCGGGCCGTATCCCTCCCCGGCACTCGTCACCTTCCTCGACCGGGCGGACCGTTGAGGTCGCGGCCGCGGGCGGTTGCGTCGGCGGCGTTGCTGTGCGTGGCCGGCCTGGTCGCGGCATGCAGCAACGGCACGTCGGTGAGCTCGCCGTTCTCGACATCGCCACCGGTCCTCCACGGCGGTCCCGAGTACGAGATCACGACCGGCACCGTGCCGGGCCTCGGAACGGTGCTCGTGGACGGTCAGGGCCTGACGGTCTACATGTACGCCACCGACGTCCGGGGCCAGCCGTCGCGCTGCTACAACATCTGCGCGGTCCAGTGGCCGCCGGTGGTGCTGAAGCCCGGCGTGACGCAACCGGTGGCCGGGCCCGGTATCGACACCGCGCTGCTCGGGACGGCACCCCGTACCGACGGCACGACCCAGGTCACCTACAACGGCTGGCCCCTCTACCTGTGGCCGCCGGACAGGGCACCGGGCAAGGCCACCGGCCAGGCCCTCACCAACGCCGGCGGCCTCTGGTACGTCCTCTCCCCCGCCGGCAAGCCGATCGTGACGTCCTCACCGTGAGCGACGAGGTGGACTGCCGTTCGGCGGGCAGAAGGTCGCTGTGGTCGGTCAACTCGTCCGGTTCGATCCTGTCGATCAACTCGTCCGGTTCGATCCTGTCGATCGCGTCCGCCGGGTCCATCGCATCGATCGCATCCGCCGGGTCCATCGCCTCGGTGGCATCGGCGGGCAGCGTCCTCTCGTTCGCCTCGGCGTTCTCGTTCCGCTGCGCCTTCGCACTGCTGTCCTACCGGTCGGTGGGCGGTGCCCTGGCCTACCGGTCCTGGTCGAGACGCTCCATCGACTCCCGGTAGCGGTGGCCGTTGGTGACGTACTCCTCCGCCGACAGCCGGATCACGGTGAGGTTCGACTTGTCCGGGCGGATCTGGGCCGGTACCCCGACGGCCAGGGCGCCTGGCGGGACCTGCATCCGGTTCGGTACGACGGCGTTGGCGCCAACGGTGGCACCCGTGCCCACCACCGCCCAGTGCAGTACCACCGAGCCCGATCCGACGAGTGACTCGTCCTCCATGGTGCAGCCCTCGAGGTGGGCGAGGTGCCCGATCACGCAACCGGCACCCACGATGGTCGGGAACTGCGGGCCGGCGTGGATGACCGTGCCGTCCTGCACGGAGGACCGGTCACCGATCGAGATCCGGCCGTAGTCGCCCCGCAGGACCGCTTGGGGCCACACGGTGGCCTCCGAGCCGATGGTGACGTCTCCGATGACCACCGCCTCGGGGTGGACGAACGCCTCGGGATGGATCTCGGGCACCAGGTCGCCCAGACGGTAGATCGGCATGTCCGGACTGTAGGCCAACCGGTCGGGACCCAGATGTCCCATGATCGGGACCGGGCCTAGACTTCGTCCGCCCGCCGGTCACACCACGAGGAGACCACCCATGAGTGACGCCACGACGCTCGGACACCCGGTGTTCGACGCCGACAACCACTACTACGAGGCCGAGGACGCGTTCACCCGCCACCTCGACCCCGCACTCGGGTCACGTGTCATCCAATGGTGCGAGGTCAACGGGCGGCGCTACCACGTCATCGGTGGTCGGGTCAGCCGGGCGGTCACCAATCCGACGTTCGACCCCATCGCCATGCCGGGGGCGATGTACGACTACTTCCGGGGCAATCCCGACAACCGCAACCCCATGGAGTTCCTGTCGCGCCGCGAGGCAATCCGGCCCGCCTACCGCAATCCGACCGACCGGATGGCGACCCTGGACGAGCAGGGACTCGCCGGTTGCCTCCTGTTCCCCACCCTCGGCATGATCTACGAGGAGCCGCTCGCCCACGATCCCGAGGCCGTGTGCCATCTCTTCCGGGCCTTCAACCGCTGGCTGGTCGAGGACTGGGGAACCAACCACCAGGACCGCATCTATGCCGCTCCGTACATCACACTGGCGGACCCGGCCTGGGCCATCGAGGAACTGACCTGGTCGCTCGAGCACGGAGCCCGGATGGTCGTGATGCGGCCTGCTGCTCCCACCACGGCGGTCGGTCGTCGGTCGCCGTTCGACCCCATGTTCGACGGGTTCTGGCAACTGGCCAATGACGCAGGCATCCCCGTGGTGGTCCATGCCGCCGACAGCGGGATCTCGTCCAACGGCTACGCCGTCGACGGATTCGCCGCCACCTTCAGCGGCGGCTGGAAGCCGTCCATCAAGTCGTTCGCCATCGAGCAGGCCATCCGGGACTACCTTCTGTCGGCGGTGTTCGAGAATCTCTTCGTGCGGTTCCCGAACCTCCGACTGGCCTCGGTCGAGAACGGCGCCCAGTACCTGCCTGACCTCATCGCCAAGGTGCGGTCCACGGCCAACAAGATGCCGGGCTACTGGTCGGACGATCCGGTGGACACCTTCCGCCGCCACGTCTGGATCAATCCCTTCTGGGAGGATGACGTCAACATCGTGGCTGACTGCATGGGCCCGTCACGGGTGATCTTCGGTTCTGACTGGCCCCACATCGAGGCCCTTCCCGAGCCGCTCGACTACGTGCGGGAGCTCAAGGAGTTCGACGCCACCGAACGGCGGCAGATCCTCTTCGACAACGTGCAGGAGCTCCTCACCCCGACCCCGACCTGATCGCGTACGTCGGGGTCAGTGGCCCCGGCCGCGGCCCCGTGAGTTGTGGGCGCTCTTGTCGTGGTGCGTGGACTTGTGGCTCGGGTTGCGGACGTTCTGCTCGCGCTTGGCGTTCTGACGGCTGCGGCCGACGAACCCGCCGGCGACGATGACGACCAGCACGATGGCCATGATTGCCCAGATGATCATGGGTTCCCTTTCCGGCCCGGGTTCCCGGGACGCTGGGGCAGGCTAGCGGAGGTGACCGGCCCGGGTCGGCGCTCGGCCCCCCGGGGGGCCGATGCGAGCAGGTCGAGGCCGACGTCCGTGCGTGGCGGTGCTCCCGGGTCCGGAATGTCACGGAAAGTTCGCCCAGGTGTCGCCGAACCGTGACGTCCCGGTAGGACGGGCATTGGTAGACCTGTGGAGGTTCTTGTGGATCGGGCGCAACCTCTCTCCAAGAACAAGGGGCAGGACGGTGTGGAGTGACGGCCGGGCGGTGGCGCAGGGGCAGGCCACCGGCAGCCGTCACTCCCCCACTGCACCCGACACGACCCCGGCCTCCCCCCGGGGTCGTGTCGCGGTAGGACCCGTACGGCGGAGTGTCCCGCGCGTGCTGTCCCACGACGTGTCGCCTGCACCATTAGCCGGGCAGAAGGACGCGAGCCCGGCGGTCCCCGTCCAGCAGGGTGTTCCTCGACCGCCTTGCTGGCGCCCCTCGCTCCCGGTGTCGGGGAACACTTCGACGTCAGCCCGACGTCACGTTGAAGATTCCGGACGCCCCACCTGGAATCGAGCTCGTGGCACTCACCTGATCCGTGACCAGATTGATTGCGGTCACGTCCGGAGGAATGGGAGGTCCCACGGCACCACGCGGCTACGTCCCACCGGTGACGTAGGTGGTGCGGCCGTCAGGCGAGAGCGCGATTCCAAAGAGGTCGTGGAGAATGGCAATCGGTGCTTCGGCAACGTCGGTCACCAAGTTGATGGGTGTCACGTAGCTGAACTGCTGATTCCCGATCGCATCAGCGCTGTTGCCGTTGGCATACGCCATGCTCCCGGCTCGATTGAACGCCAACTCGCCGGCCCCCTTGGGGACGGTGATCACGTCGCCCAGGGCCCCAGTGACCAGATCCACGAGCGAGATGGTTCCTCCTCCATTCATTTCGACGTAGGCCGTTCGACCATCAGGCACCACATAGACCGCATAGGGGAGGCCGGGCACGGTGATCGGCGTTCCGGCGACTCCGGTCGTCACGCTTACGGGCACGATGGTCTTGAAGGCGTAGCCGTTGTCTCCTCAGCGCGCCACGTTGAGCGTCCGACCGTTGCCACCGGTGGAGATCGACTGGCAATTGCTCACCCTCGAGAAGGGTGCTCCCATCGATCCGGTCCTCAGGTCGATCGCCACGATGCCGCTCTGGCCGATTCCGTAGGCAGTCGTCCCTCCTGGCACCACGGTCACGGCCCGGACTGCTGGTGGATAGGCGATCGCACGACTGACCGTGTGACTCAACAGGTTGAAGAGAACCCAGCCCGACGCATTGGAGACGTAGGCAATTGCCGGTCCCATCAGGGCGCAACGGCCACCGCAGCTTCCGGTGGATGGCAACCTGCTCCTCACGCGAGAAGTCTTCCACGGTAGACACTCCAGGCACCGTCCCGGATGCACCGGAGCGCGACACCCACCCGGCGTACGGGATATTCAGTCGTGCACTCGATCCGAACCGCAGGTCCTCGCTCGCGAAGGCTGACCCCGGTTCTGCTGACCGTGGGAGTCGGATGACTGGTGGCGTCGTCTTCCACCACCTCGTCGGCATCGCAGACGACCAACGCTCCTGGGACTGCTCCCACCCTGTCGTTTGCGGCGCCTGGTTGTCGCCAGACGTTCGTTCTCCCGGGCAAGTTGGTCACTCCGTCGTCGCGTGACCCGGCGGCCGCGGTCGCTCCGTTCTTGCGGCGCGGGTCCATTGCCTCATCGAACCTCCAGGCGGAACATCCAGTGGCGGTGGGCTTCCCTTCTGGTGGGTGGGAGGAGACCGCGGGTTCTGCCGCTCAAGCGACATTCTCGTCGCACGGGAGCGTGCTCGCTCTCCGCAAATCGGGGAACGGGACCTGGCAGGTCAATCGAGGATCCAGCACGGCCTGCTGAGCATCCGTGTCCCTCCGATCCGGCGGTATGCGGACGATCGGAGCTACCCGTGCGTGTCCATCAGCCCCTCGGTAGCGTCGTGCCGCGATGCAGGCGGATAGGTCGTGGCTTCGAAGACTCGACAGATGGATGGACGCCCACCTGCTGGCGCGCAGGGTCGCAAGTGCGCTGCGTTTCGGATTCGGCTTGTTCGTTGCGAGTCTCATTCGAAGCTCCTCGCTCATCGAGGCATCGGTGACCGGAGGGGCCTCGACCCTGGTGTTCGGCACGCCGGTCTATCCGCGGTTCGGTCGGCGAATGCCGAACGGGAGTCCCGGGCAATCGGCATAGCTGACTCCGGACAGGGGGTCTTCGTCGCCGGGCCCCGATCAACTGTCAGCCGGAGCCGATAGCCGCCTGCGAGCCAGCGATGTGGGGCTGGGGCCGAGGCCATTGCACCAGTACCAGGCACCTGGAACGCTCGGAACATGGAGGAGGTGCCGCACCCCGACGAGGAGTGAAAGCATGACCATATGGCTGACACGATTCTGACGGAACGCGAAGCGTCGCTGGCAGTTGAAGACCTCGGCTGGCGGTACCTCCTTGACTGCCTCACCACCGCCGTCACGGTCGACTCCCTCTTCGACGTGTGCGAAGTCATCCGCGTCGCAGTCGACATCGCCGGCCCACAGGCGAACGACCACCTGCGCCTGCGCGCGACACCCGACCGAGTGGAATTCACGCTGGAGACACGCGGCGAATGTCGAGTGACCTGGCAGGACGTTGATCTCGCCCGCTCTATCACGAAGGCAGTGCGCACGGCCGGTTACCAGACAGTCTCGCACCCCGCTCATCACTCGGTTCAGTCGCTTGCAATCGCGATCGATGCGATGAACATCCCCGCAGTGCGCCCGTTCTGGAAGGCGGTGCTCGGGTATGACGACGTCGCTTCGCCCGCCGACCTGGTGGACCCGTCCGATGGCGGTCCGTCGCTCTGGTTCCAGCAGATGGACGAACCGCGCACGCAGCGCAACAGAATCCATCTCGATCTGACCGTTCCGCACGACGATGCCGTTGCCCGAGTCGAAGCCGCCCTCGCGGCCGGCGGCCGGCTCGTCAGCGACGACCGTGCGCGAGCATTCTGGATCTTGGCAGACGTCGAGGGTAATGAAGTCTGCGTGTGCACCTGGCAGGACCGTGAGTGATGCGTCGTAGCCGGCAGAACGCAGAGCTTGCCGTGTGTGCAGAAGCTCTCGAACCATCGGTTCCGTTCGAAATGGCGATCGGACCTCAGCCAACCGGGCTCCTGATCGGGTAGTCGTTCGCGCGGGTGGTTCAGAGGATCCGCCACCCTCGGCAGCCGGCAGCGCCCATCGCGTGGCAACCAGCCCGGTTGACGCTCGCCCACGGCGGCTCCGCCAGGCGCGGCGAGCGACCCGGGAGTGCGGGCAACCGTCAACGCAAATGATGCGCGCCATTCGTGCAGGGCCGACCTGCGGTTGCCAGCGGACAAGCAGTTCCGTTCGTCCCGACTGCCATCAGTCACAGCGGCTCATCAGCGGCCCAAGCACTGCCCTCGGAGTGCCGAAGTGCGGCAGATCGCGGTCGGCAGACACCTGTGGCTGGATAGCGCGCCCGGAGCCGGCGACCGGGATCCCCACTCAGGACCAGCCAAGTTCATCTACTCCGAACAGGGAGATGACTTCGCAGTCCAAGGCGTCGAGCTGAGGATGGCTTCCGCCACTCCGGTCAATGATGCACAGCACTGCTTCCACCAGTGCGCCTCTCGACCGGAGTTCTTCCGTTGAGGCAGCAACCTGACCGCCGGTGGTGATCACGTCCTCGACCACCAAGGTCCGCTTCCCCGCAATGTGAGCGCCTTCGGCTAATCGTGCGGTCCCGTAGTGCTTGGCCTTCTTGCGGACAAACGCCACCGGAAGCCCCGTCGCCAACGACAGGGCAGTCGCCACAGGAACACCACCCAGTTCCAATCCGGCAAGGACTTCAGCTTCCTGGGGAATGAGCCGGACTGCATGCTCGGCCACCCGGGCAAGGAGATCGGGGTCGGCCTCAAACAGGTACTTGTCGAAGTACGTGGACGATTCTCGACCCGAGCGGAGCCTGAACCTGCCGGTCAAGCGGCACCGCTCGCCGATGAGGCGGGCGAGTTGTAGATGCTCGGAGTCATTGCCGCTCTCCCCTGGTGACATGAAGGCACTATGGCACCCATCCGGTGATCAGGGGCACCCCGCCAATACTTCGTGGAATCAGGGCTGATGACGACATGTCCGCAAATGTTCGCTGCCAATGGGGGAAACGGCGACGGTCGGCCGAGGGCCACTACGTCGTTCGATGAATCCTCGGGAGTTTGCTTCCTCCCACACGGGAAGACGAGGGCATGAGGTGCGCCACGCATCCAGTACCTCGTCGTAGGGCCGAGGGCTCGTGCCCAGCCATCCAAGGAGATCCAGCAGCAGATTCTCGACGGTGTCGCTCATGCCAATGGTCCATTTCTATGACTTGGTTCTGATCTTGCGTGTGGACAGCTCCCCGCCCGATGTTCGGGGTGAGGGCACAGCTGCAGATGTCAGGGCGAGTCGAAAGGGGCCACCACGATCTTCAGGAGTCCCGCCAACGTGCTTCGCTGGCCAGCAGTGAGACCCCCGAGGAGGGCATCCTCCTTGACTACCAGGTCCTTCAGCGCTGCCTCCACACGCGTACGACCTGCAGCCGTCATGCGCACTCGCACGGAGCGAGCATCCTTGGGATCAACCTTGCGACGGACGAGCCCCCGCCGCTCCAGATGATGGAGGCGGTTCGTCATCGTTCCTGACGTAACCAACGTCAAGGCGAGCAGCTGCCCCGGAGAAAGCTCATGAGATGGACCGGCACGGCGAAGGGCAGACAGTACGTCGAAGCTCCACGTTTCGAGGTCGTGGCGAGCAAAGACCAGTGTGCGCTGGTGCTCCAGGTGACGAGCTAATCGTGTCACCCGTGAGAGAACCTCTAGGGGAGCCACATCGACCTCGGGGAGGGCCTGGCGCCACCCCGCCACCAGTCGTTCCACTTCGTCTTCCACTCGGTCCTCCGGACTCTCGTGAGTGATTATATCTTGACATCAACAGAGTGTCCCCGTATTCTCTCGACATCAAGAGATAGGGGAGAACTCTGATGAGTGCAGCAGATCAGTCGGTGGACAAGGCGCAGCGATCGGGAAGCTTCGGCGCGGTGGCGTCCGAGTACGACCGCTTCAGGCCAGGACCTCCGGCAGCAGCAATTGACTGGTTGCTCGAACGTGCATCGGGCTCCGTCGTGGACCTCGGAGCGGGCACGGGGGCGCTGACCAAGCAGCTCGTCGGCAGGGTTGATCGCGTCGTCGCCATCGAGCCCGACGACCGCATGCGAGCTGTACTGGCGAGCAACCTGCCGGGGGTGACGGCGCTTCGTGGTGCCGGTGAATCCATCCCCTTGGACAATGGTTCGGTTGGGGCGGTAGTGGCCTCCAACTGTTGGCACTGGATGGACCCCGATGCCACGCTGCTGGAGATTTCTAGGGTGTTGTCACCTGGCGGAACCCTCGGCGTTGCGTGGGCCGGGCCTGACCCCGAGGGACTGTTTGTCGCTCAGGCACAGGCGATGCTCTCGGCGACCTCCTCGAGCCCTGGTGAACCCGGTGAGGAACCGGAACAAGCAAAGGATCTGGGTAGAGAGGTCATGGATAGCGATCGTCGAGTGGAGACCGTGCTCCGCATTCCAGATGCCTTCCCTTTCGCCCAGCCGGAACACACCACCCTCACCTGGGACATACCCCTCAACGCCGACGACCTCATCGGGCTACTGGGAACATTCAGTTGGATCATCACGATGCCCGATGATCGACGAGCCCATGTCATCGCAGAAGCTCGGAGGGTCCTACGTGATGGTCTCGGGGTTTCTGGCGACGTGACGGTGGATGTGCAATATCGATCCGAGGTGTGGCGCACGCAGTTGGATTGAGACCTGCCCGACACTTCGCTTCTCGCAGCGGCGATCCCCGGTGTGTCTCGGCCTCAACCGGTCATCGCGACACGTCAACTGATTGGCGAACAATGAGTTCGTCGACCAGGAGGTGTCGAAGTGGGCAAGCGGTTCTCGGAAGAAGAGCAGAAGACGATCCGGGACATGCGGGCGGCAGGTGTGCCCCGTCAAGCGCATCGCCAAGCACCTTGGATGACAGAACGTCTCGCTGGGAGTGTTCATCGCCGACGATGGCGGCCGGGCCGCCCAACGGGTGGGACATCGGAGAGGAGTCCGGTCGTCGCTCCATCCGAGAACAGTCGATGGCCAGAGGTAGGTGCCGAACAGTCATCTGCGGGTGACGACACCCGGATCGAGGAAGGAATCCGGTGGGGATCGAGGTGCTAGTGGCCCTGCCGATAAGTACAGCGGTGTAATTTTGCACGGGGCGGTTCCCGTGCGGACAGCCCGGTGCGGAGGTTGGCCGATGTCACGCCGTTCGCCGTTCGGGGTCCAGTTGTGTGGCAC
>Ga0302279_10000630_pt1 | contig 51826 bp, 52 predicted proteins | sample III_Bog_N3_3_FD_194541 | JGI IMG/M metagenome (GOLD analysis project Ga0302279, IMG submission 194541) | Peat permafrost microbial communities from Stordalen Mire near Abisko, Sweden - III_Bog_N3_3 | ecosystem: Environmental > Terrestrial > Soil > Wetlands > Peat | place: Sweden: Abisko... | reverse complement strand
ACGTAGAAGATGTCCAGGCTGAAGAAGCCACCCTGGAGCCAACCCACGCCGAAGTGGTAGCCCATGATGATGAGCAGGGCGAAGGCCCGCAGACCGTCGAGGGCCAGCACCCGGCTCTTGCCGGTGGTGGACGTGCGGGTGTGTGCGGGCCGCCCCGCCGAGTGGGCACCCGCCGCCTCTGAGGCCGGCGGCTTCATCCGAGTGAGTCTGGCATCTCCGGTGTGGTGGGTTCCGTCGGCCGGTGGAGGCGTCGTCAGCCCACGTCCCGAGGCCGGAACTGCACGCTCACCCGGGGCCCGACCGACCGGGCCGTCTTCGGGACGGCATGTTCCCATGTGCGCTGGCAGCTCCCTCCCATCACCAGGAGGTCGCCTCCGCCGAGTGCGAAGCTCTGTGACCTGCCACTGCCCCGTTTTGGACGGAGGGCCAGACGTCGCGGCCAACCGAGCGACACGATGGCGACGACCGTGTCCCCACTTCCGCCGCGTCCGATCGTGTCGCCGTGCCATGCGACGCTGTCCCGACCGTCCCGGTAGAGACACAGCCCGATCGTGGCCAGGTCACCCCCGGGTTCGGTCCGGTAGTGACCGGCCAGGGTCGCTCTGGCCCGGTCGAGCAACGGATGGGGGCTGTCGATGCCCTCGTCGTAGGACGCGAGGAGCCGTGGGACCGTGACCGTCCTGTCGTACATGACCCGTTCCTCGGAGCGCCAGGGCACCCCGTCCACCAGTGCGTCGAACAGCAGGTCGGCCCGCTCCACCCAGCCGGGCAGGTGGTCGATCCAGGCACCGTCGTCGAGCGGGATCCGGCACAGCGTGCCGGACAACGGACGCAGTCGCGTCTCCGAACCCGAATCGAAGAGCGAACCCTGCAGGACGGTCATCGGAGGGGAGCCTACCCGAACATATGTTCGCTACGCCCGAGGCCGGGCCGGGCGACATCGGCGGGAGTGGATCTATCGTGGCGGCGTGCGCAACGGGAGTCCAGGGGCGGCGACGCGTCGACCTGGGCCCGTCGTCAGGTGACGGACCAGCAGTCGGACCCACCGGAGCCGGACACCCGTGAGGGATCCGAGCCGGGGGTCGAGCTCCTCGTCGAGGACGCGATCATCGATGGTGACCGGCCCGTAGAGCGCGGTGGTGCCCGCGCCGCCTTCACCTATCCGATCTTCCGCCGGGTGTACCTCGGCGCGCTCCTGTCCAACATCGGCAGTTGGATGCAGACGGTCATCCTGGGCGCCTTCATCTACCACCAGACCGGCTCGGCCACGTACGTGGCACTCGGGACCCTCGCCCAACTCGGACCCCTGCTCGTGTTGTCGATCCCCGGAGGGGCCATTGCGGACCGGTTCAGTCGCCGCACGGTGCTGGTCGTCGTCAGCGTCGAGCAGCTCCTGTTCTCCTTGGCGATTGCGGCGCTCGTCACCGAGCGGTCACCCGACATGGCGCTCCTGCTCGCCTGCATCCTGGCGATCGGCGTCGGGCAGGCGGTCTACGCCCCGGCCTACTCGGCGCTCATCCCCACGCTCGTCGAACGGAAGGACATGGCCGGAGCCATCTCGCTCAACTCCGCGAACATGAACCTGTCGCGGGTGATCGGTCCGGCCATCGGTGGCGTCCTGTACGCAAAGGTGGGTGCGTCGTGGGTGTTCGTCGGCAACGCCGCCACCTACCTCTTCATCATCGCCGCCCTGTGGGGCCTGCAGCTTCCCCGCGCGGTGGTCGAGGCGGGGGAGAGTCGACTGCGGAGGTTGCTCGGCGGGATCCACGCGGCCCGGCGCGACCGGGTCGTCGCCCGCTGCCTGGGCACCATGGTGCTGTTCTCGTTCTTCTGCCTGCCCGTGGCCGTCCTGATGCCCGTGCTCGCCCATGACAACCTGGGGCTCGACGAGAACTCGGTGGCCTACGGGCTGTTGTACGCCGCGTTCGGGTTCGGGGCGGTGGTGGGTGCGCTCTCGATCGGAACGGTCCTGATCGGGCGGGACCTGGCCAAACTGGTCCGCCTGGGGCTCGCCGGCTATGCCGTTTCGCTGGCGTACTTCGCACTGGTCCGGCAGCCGAGCCTCGCCTATCCGGCGGCATTCCTCGTCGGTGTCTGCTACTTCGGGACCGTGACCTCGCTGTCCACCGTGCTCCAACAGCGACTCGATGATTCCGTGAGGGGCCGGGTGATGGCGCTCTGGATCATGGCGTTCGGCGGCACGGTGCCCATCGGTGCGATCGTGGCTGGTCCCCTGAGTGACCTGGCAGGCATCACGACCGTCCTACTCGTCGGCGCCGGCGTCGCGGCAGTCCTCGCCGTCTTCGCCGGTGTCGTGCCTCGGCGCACACGCCCTCCGGTGAACTGAGCCCCCTCGTCGCATGCCGAGCTGCGACCGCGGGGAGGCAGCCGAAGTAGATCGGCCAGTGACTCGAATCCGAATGCGGATTGCGGCTAGCTGATGCCCGGAAATCACTACATCACGGTGAGTCGTGACAGTCACCACCGATGCCGCAGGTACATGCCACCTGTCTGCAACCGATCACATCCGGATTTGCAGCGTTCGCTCCGCTACTGGGGCTCCGGACCTAGGGAGTGGGCACAGGTGCGGGATCGTCGGATACACGGGTGAGCGGAAGGCGGACGGCGTCATCCTGGAAGGCCCCGGCCACCTGGACTATCGCGGGTACTGCTCGACCGGTATCTGCGTGTCGGGCCCGGACGACTTCACCAGGTTGCGCGCCGACGACAATCTCCGAGCCCTGCGGCTCCTCATCGAGGAGTCGGTGCCGACGACCGGCACCTCGGGGATCAGGCGCACCCGGTGCGCCACTCGTGGATCGGCGCATCCGCGTCGCGGCGATCTCGCAGTCGGGCGAGACCGCCGACACCCTCGCCGCGGTCCGGATCGCGCGGTCGTCAGCACCACCGCTATCGGTGTCACGAACATGCCCGACTCGCAGTTGACCCGTGACGTCGACCGTTTGCTGCTCACGAGGGCCGGATCCGAGATGAGCGTGGCCGCCACCAAGACCTTCGCCACCCAGGTGGCCCTCCTGGCGCTGGAGATCGGGGGCATCCGCGGGCCCTCACCGGCGAGGCAGCGGAACACGCACTCGTCGAGCTCGAACTGATCCCCGAGAAGATGGCCGCGCTGTTGCGGGCCCCGTCGGGTGTCGAGGGGGTGGCCGCGCCGTTCGTCGTGCTGCTCGTACTCGTACGCCAGCACTACCTGGGATCGTCCGGGTTCGGGACGACGCCGTGCCCGGAGCGGTTCGGAGGTCCGACCCGGGAAACCGGGTGCCACGGGGTTAGAAACCGGTCGGTCGGGTAGCTGTCCCGGATGTCTCTCCCACCGACAGGACGATGGCGCCCGGGGGCAGCACCCGCGGTCGTCGGACGACGCCCAGCGCGACCGGGGGTGGCCCGGCTGGAACTGGTGGACCCCCTTCCCGACGAGCTGCTCGTGGACCGGCTGGAGGCGGCGCTGTCCCGACCACAGCCGACGCTCAGCGGCCTCCGTGAGGCCTGTCCCATCGACGACCGGGATGCCGCGCTGGCACTCCTCCGGGTCCACGACCTGCATGTCGGTCCGATCGGCGATCTGTGGCGCGGTCCGAACCGCCAGCACCACCCGGTCGTCGCCGAACTCAAGTGGCGCCTCGAAGGCACGTTCCTGGAACGCATCCAGGAGATGGACGCCGAGCGAGGGTGGGACCTGCCTGACGAGCCGATCGACGCGCTCCGTGCCATCCAGGCGGTGGACCGGGTTCCTCCGATGTACCACTGGCTGGCTGACGAGGCCGGGCCGGCGGAGCTGCGGGCCTTTCTCGAGCTGGAAGGCGGACCCGACGGTGGATTCGACGACCTCGTGGCGCACTGCCAGGTGGGCCTGGACGGCGAGGCCAAGGTCGAGCTCGCCCGCAACTACTGGGACGAGATGGGTCGTGGGCACCAGGGACGCGTGCACACGGAGCTCCACCGGACCATGGCCGAGGCCCTGCAGCTCGGTCGTGTGGCCCGCCGCGAGCTCCCGACTGCGTGCCTCGAGCGGACCCTCCTCGGGTCGACGTTGGCGACGAACCGCTGGCTCCAGCCGGAGCTGCTCGGCGCACTCGGCCTGATCGAGCTCCAGGCCGGGCCCCGCTGCCGCAAGGTGGTGGCCGGACTCCGCCGGATCGGTGCCCCGTCAGCCGCGTTCCCCTTCTACGAGGAGCACGCCCGGGTGGACCCCCGCCACGGACGGGCGTGGCTGGACCGTGCCGTCGCGCCGGTCGTCGCCGAGTGCCCGGAGCTCGGCTGGCGCATCGTGCGCGGTGCGCGCTGGCGCTCGACGGTCAACGCCAGGTTCCTGGATGCGGCACGGTCGTCGCTCGGCGCCGCACCTACGCACCCGGACAGCGCGAGGTTCCGACTCCTCACCCGGATCTGAGCCTGGGCCGCGATGCCTCGGACGGGCGCTGCCGTCGTTGGCCCGAACGGAGGTCAGCGGAATACTCCGTCCCGCGCTGGGAAGAGTGCGATCCACGAGCGGTCAGCACGGCGCTGACCCGCTGATCGATGAGGAGTGACGATGGGTGAATTCTTGACCGATGTGGCGACGTTGCGGGAGCAGGCGCGTGCCCACATGGGTCGTGGATCAGTGACGGACGCCTACGGCGCGGACAGGGAGCGCGTGGTGGATGTGCTGAACCAGGCACTGGCCACGGAACTGGTGTGCATCCTGAGGTACAAGCGTCATTACTTCACCGCCCAGGGAGTCAATTCACAGGCCGCTGCGGCAGAGTTCCTCCAGCACGCCGCCGAGGAGCAGGGTCACGCGGACATGATCGCCGCCCGGATCACGCAGTTGCGGGGTGAGCCCGACTTCGACCCGGACACCCTGACCAGCCGGAGCCACGCCGAGTATGACGCCTCCGACGATCTTGAGTCGATGCTCCGCGAGGACCTCGTGGCCGAGCGGGTGGCCATCGCCTCCTACAGCGAGGTCATCTCGTGGCTGGGTTCCGGGGACCCCACGACGCGTCGCATGCTCGAGGAGATCCTGGCGGTCGAGGAGGAGCACGCAGAGGACATGCTCACACTCCTCGAAGGCCTCGGAACCGTCGCCTGAGACCTGGAGCACGGTGTCCGGCCGTGAGTCGATCCGTCGAACCGCTCGCCACCACCCCGACCGGTGCGACCCGAGCGGGACGACGGCCGACCACCCGGCGACTCGGCGTGCTCGCCATCGCCGTCCGGCTGCCGGTGATCGCCCCGCCTGCTCTGGGCCGCGGCCTGGCGGGCCATCCGGCCCCGCACGGAATCGACTCGTGCCTCGACCGGCTCGGGCTGGTCCATCCGGATGACGTACCAGACGGTCTTGCCTGACCGGTCGTGGTTATCGGTCATACCCCAGTCGTCCGCAAGCCGCGTGACGATCTGGAGCCCACGTCCGTGAGGCTCACTCGAGGACGGATCCTGCACTGCCGGCTCCCCACCGCCAAGGTCGGCGACAGCGACGCGCAGTGCCCCCGGGGACCGGTCGATGGTGACCTCGAAACCGGTACCGGCATGCACGATGGCGTTGGTGGCCAACTCGGACATCATCAGGACGGCCGCCTCCCGGAGCTCATCAGGCAGGTCGGCAAGGGCGCGCCCGATGAAATTCCGGCTGGCGGCGACCGATCGCCGGCTCAAGGCGAAGGTACGGCGATCGGTCACGTACCGAGACCGAGGACGTCGGCGAGGCCGGTGACTTCGAGGACCCTGCGTACGATCGGCGTCACATCACGGATCACCAGGGAGTCGACCTCCTTGGTGATCTGCACCACCATGGCGATACCCGAGCTGTCCATGAAGGTGAGAGCACCGAGCTCGAGTACGACCTGTTCGCGCCCCCCGTCCATGGCCAGGTCGATGGCGGCGTGGACCGGTTCGACACTGGCGAGATCGAGCTCACCAGTGATCGCGAGGGTCAGTACGCCGTGCGCATCGTCGAGCACCTCGACGGCCGCAGACGGTGCTTCCGGCCCGCCGGTCATCGGAACCCCCGAACGACCGTGCCGTCCACGGGGCGATTGGTCATTTGCACCACGGGGCCCTTTCCTGTCTCTCACCAGGAGCGCAGGGAACCTGCCCCGCACCCGTCAATACTATCGTGCTCCCGGGCAAATCGACCTACTGCGGCGGCTCACCGTCCCGGACCCGGATGCGACGAAGCGGAGGCCCCGGGTACGGGATTCGAGCGGCTCGCCGTGACGCGGCGCGACGCCGAACCGGCCCGTCGCGGGGTGGTCGTCGTTGCGTCGTCAACCGGGTCGCACCGGCTGACGTGTCGATGGTTCACGTGGAGAGTTCCGGGTAGCACGGCGTGGTGACCACGGATCGACCAGACCGCGCCGGCGGGCACGACGTGTCCGCCGGCGGGGATGAGGGCGCGGCCGGGGCAGCGGAGGTCGGCGGCAGCGGGAGCCCGACGGACGGTCCACAGGGGACCGTGACCGCGACTCCCCCGGTGGCGCAGACTCGGGCATCGGCCGCATGGACCGCAGCCAGTGCCGCAACGATCCTCCTCGTGCTCCTGATCGTCTTCGTCGCCCAGAGCACCCAGCGTGGCCAGGTCAATGTCCTCATCTGGCACGGACGTTCGCCCACGTCGGTGCTCCTGTTGATCGCGTGCGTGATCGGGGCGGCCCTGGTGGTGGTGGCGGGCATCGCCCGGATCCTGCAGCTGCGGCACCGGACGTCACCCGCCGTCCGGCGTGGCACGCCGGACGAACGGGGGTCCGGCGCGGCATAGCGCGCGTCGACGGTGCCGGACCGGGAGGCGCACGAGAGCGTTTCCGGACCAGGTGGCGGGGTAGGACGGGACGAAGCCGGTCACCTCTGCACCGGACACCGCCCAGGGAGGTCACATGGCAGCCAGGTCCACCACGAAGACACCCACTCGTCGCAGCCCCGCCGATTCGGAGCAGGATGCCGTCGCCGTGTTGCAGGCCGATCACCAGGCCGTCGAGACGCTCTTCGCCAAGTTCGAGAACGCGGGTGCGCGGGCACACAAGACCAAGCGCAACCTGGTCGACAAGATGATCGCCGAGCTGTCGGTCCACACCGCCATCGAGCAGGCGGTCCTGTACCCGGCGATCCGCCGGGAGGCCCCGGAGCTGGAGCCCGACGTCCTCGAGGCACTGGAGGAGCACGGGATCGTCGCCTGGGAGCTGTCCGAGCTCGTCGGACTCGATCCCGAGGACGAACGGTTCGACGCCAAGGTCACGGTCCTCACGGAGAACGTACGGCACCATGTCGAGGAGGAGGAGCGTGAGCTCTTCCCGGCGGTCCGGTCAGCGTTGGGGAAGGACCGGCTGCGGGAGCTCGGTGCGGAGCTGCGAGACGCAAGGTCCACGGCGCCGACGCGACCCCACCCGAGGACCCCGGACAGTCCGCCCGCAAGTGTGGTGCCGGATCTGGTGGCACACGTCGTCGACCGGGCCAGGGAGCGCGCCCGGGACCTCATCCACAGCGATCAGACCTGAGCCGGTCCCGCGCCCGGCGCGGGCTCAGGTGGGGTCGATGAGTCGGGCCACGGTCTCGATGCGGGGGATCACCTCGAGAAAGTCACGGGTTCCGGTGCCGACGAGCATCATGGCACCGCTGTAGGCCAGGAAGAGCGTGCTGACCAGCTCCGGGTCGTCGAACGGGCCCAGCGCGGTCCGCAATCGCCCGATCAGTTCGGCGCCGACCGCCGAACGGAGTCGGCGGACTTCCGGCTCGTCGGAAATGATCGCCATGAAGACGGCGCGCGACAGGACCGGGTCCGCGGCGAGAGCCCCGGCAGGCTCCTGGAATGCAGCTCGGACGCGCCCGACGAATGACCCGTCGGGACCCACGTCGGGTGGTGCCATGTTCTGCATCTGCCGCCAGTGCAGCTCGGAGATGAGATGGGCCTTCGAGGTGAAGTAGCTGTAGGCGGTCGTGTGGGTCACGCCGGCGCGCTGCGCCACGGATCGGATGGTCAGCTTCTCGAACCCCACCTCGCGGACGTCGGCGAGCGCGGCGTCGAGCAGCGCTGCCACGGTGGCCGACTGTCGCTCGGACAACCACTGACGGGGGCTGGCCACCGGCACCGCATCGGCGTCGACGTCGGTCACCCGCATCCACCGACCTCGACGCGGGGGGCTCCATCGTGTCCGTTGCCCATGCTCGGTCGCTCCCCTCCGTCGTGACGCACGATCGTCCGCGTGCCGGGTCGGCCCACGCCGACACACGTCGTTAGGTTGACATGTGTAAACCAATCTGGCAAGGTGACCCGTCGTCGGCCAGGTGGGTGCGACCAGCATCCGGCCCGCCTGCGGAGCCGGAGGGGAAGGGGGGCGATGAGCGCCGATCGTGAAGAGATCGTGGCCGTGCAGCTCCGGTACGCGCGGGCCATCGACACCAAGGACTGGCCGCTCCTGCGGACCTGCTTCACCGATGACATCACGGGCGACTACGGCGACATCGGGTCATGGACGGCGGCCGTGGACCTGGTGACGTTCATGGAGCACGCGCACGCCGGCATGGGGCCCACCCAGCACTTGCTGTCGAACTTCCAGGTGGACGTGGCGGGCGACCGGGCGTCATCCACCACCTACGTCCACTCCGTGACGGTCCTGGCCAGTCATGCTGACGACTGGATCGACACCGTCGGCACCTACGAGGACCACCTGCGCCGTGGGGCGGATGGCTGGCGGATCGCCGACCGCGTGTTCCGCACCACACGGATGCTGCTCAGTCCGTCGTTGACGCCCCGGCCACGACGCACCGACGATCGGGGAGCCACCTCGTGAGCACCCGCATCGGCTTCATCGGGGTCGGTCTCATCGGCCGGCCCCTGGTCGAGAGCATGCTGCGGGCTGGACTCCTTCCGACCGTCTTCGATCTCGACCCCGATCCGCTCGGTGCCGTCGTCCGTCAAGGTGCGCTCGGTGCCGCGTCCGTGGCCGAGGTCGCGCGCGCGTCGGACCTCGTCGGCATCTGCGTGCCTGCCGACGCACACGTCAGGGCGGTGCTCGACGGCCCGGAGGGACTCCTGGCGAACCTCGACGCCGGCGCTGTCGTCGCCATCCACAGCACCGTGCTTCCCGAGACGGTGAGTTGGGCCGCTGCCGAGGCCGCCCGGTACGGGGTGCGGATCGTCGAGGCGTGCCTGACCGGAGGGCACGTCGCCGCTGCCGAGGGACGTACCACCTTCCTCCTCGGAGGTGATCCAGACGACATCGCGGCACTGGAGCCCGTGCTGTCCGCCTGTGGCGAGACGCTCGTCCAGGCAGGACCATTGGGCAACGCGAATCTGTTGAAGCTCTGCCTGAACCTCCAGACCTATGTGTCCCACCTCGGCGTGGCCGAGGCCGTCCGTCTGGCCAAGGACCTCGACCTTCCGGTCGACGGGCTCAAGGAGGCGATGCGGGCCAACGGTCAGCTCGGTCGGATGGGCGAGATGTTCTTCGGTCTCCACGAACTACCTCCCAGCGTCATCGAGGATCGCGACATCCTGCCGATGCGCCGCACATCGGGTGCGATCATCGAGAAGGACCTCGAGCTCATGCGCCTTGTCGGCGAGCGGCAGGGCGTTGACCTGCCCGGACGTGACCTCGCCGAGGCCCAGTTCCTCCGGACCTACCTCCTGCCGGACGATTCCGGTGCAGGAGAAGGCGATGGCTGGCCGGTGCCCATCCGGCACCCCGACGAAGGGACAACCACGTGACCGACGATCCCCCCGTGCCCTACGAACGCGGACTCGAGGTACTACGCGACGTCTACGCAGGCGACGTCGTCACGCTGCCCGAGGGCACGATGGCATTCAACGACGTCATGGTCCGAACCCTCTTCGACCAGGTGTGGCGGCGGGGTGTCCTCGACGTGCGTTCACGGCGGCTGCTGCTCATGGGCGTGATCGCGGCCAATGGCCAGGTCGATACGTGGAAGATCCAGGCCCGGGCCGCCCTCAAGCGGGGTGAGCTCACTCCGGACGAGCTCCGGGAGACGCTGGTCATGCTCGCCCCGTACGCGGGCTACCCCAACGTCGCCGGTCTGGTCGTTCCGTGCGAGGAGGTCATCGGCACCTGGGTCGCTGACGGATCGCCCAGCTGGGACGACAGCGACGGGTCCGAGTAGGCCGACCGAGCCCCGTCTCCGACCCGATGTTCACCCTCCGCTTCGACATGCGATCGCCCGCCAGCGGCGCCCCGGCGGCAGAGCTCTACGGGGCCGCACTGGAGATGACGAGTTGGGCCGACGGCCGGGGCGGGGTGGCGGCCATCGTCTGCGAACACCACGGGCAATCCGACGGCTACCTGCCGTCCCCGATGATCCTCGCCAGTGCACTCGCCGCCCGGACCTCGTCGATCCGGATCGTGCTGGCCGTGGTCGTGCTACCGCTGTACGAGCCGATCCGCCTGGCCGAGGAGATGGTCGTCCTCGACATCATCAGCAACGGGCGTGTCAGCTATGTCTGTGCCGTCGGCTACCGCAAGGACGAGTACGACATGTTCGACGTGGACTTCCGTCGCCGGGGTCGTATCGCCGACGAGTGGTTGGATGTCCTGCTGCAGGCCAAGAGCGGCGAACCGTTCGACCACGACGGGCGGACGATCCGGGTCACGCCGATGCCGACCACGCCCGGAGGGCCGTCGGTGTCGTGGGGCGGTGGTAGCGAAGCGGCTGCCCGTCGTGCCGGCCGGAACGGCCTCGGGTTCTTCGCCCAGACGGATGACGAGTCACTGCGGGCCGCCTTCGAGGGGGCGGCGCGCGACGCCGGCCACGAACCGGGCTGGTGCCTCCTCCCGCCGAGGGACACCCCGACCAGCCTGTTCGTCGCCGACGACGTCGACCGCGCCTGGGACGAACTCGGTCCCTATCTGATGCACGACGTCAGGAGCTACGCGGCGATGAACGCCGGTGACCGCGGGACCACCAGCCTCTCGTTCGCAGGATCGGCGGAGGAACTCCGAGCAGAAGGGCGGAGTCATCGGATCGTTTCCGTCGACGAGGCGATCTCGATGGCACGGTCCGGGCTCCCGCTGCCGCTGCATCCGCTCGTCGGCGGGCTCCCGCCCGACATCGCCTGGCGGTATCTGAGGACAGTCACCGACGAGGTCGAACCCTCCCTCTGACGGCTGTCCGTTGCGGCTGGACACCCGACGGTGCTGCAGACCGAGCCATTGACACTTGTCCTTACAGGTGTCAGACTGACCGGCAGCCGCCGGCCCTGGCGGTCGACACCCGAGTCGCCATGAACGTGGACGACCGGTGCGGAGCGCCTTGGGGGAGGAGCGTCATGATCATGCCCGGACGATGTTCGAGCGGTGTCCGACGTCGCTCGGGCGCCGCGACATCAGCCGCTGCGCTGCTCGTCGTAGCCGTCCTGTCCGCGGCCTGTTCGTCGGCGGCGAGCCCCGCCGCCACGACCTCCGCCCCGTCCGGCTCGGCGACGTCCTCCGGGATACCGGCGTCGGCATTCACCGACCACACCGGGGTGACGTCGAACTCCGTCACGGTGGGCAACGTGTCGATCCTCTCCTACGGCCTCTTCAAGGGTGCTCCCATCGGGACCCAGGCCTACGCCGACTACGTCAACTCCACCGGTGGCGTCAACGGCCGCAAGATCGTGGTCGACTCCAGCAACGACGGGTTCCAGGGGGCACCGAACCAGCAGCAGACCCAGGCCGCCATCCAGAGCGACTTCGCGCTGGTCGGGAGCTTCTCGCTGGAGGACAGCTACGGAGCCACGGCGCTCGCCGCCGAGCCCACGGTGTCCAACGTGTCCGTGGCCCTTTCTCCGAAGGCGAGCGATCTACCGAACACCTTCAGCGTGAACCCGGTCCGCGTCGGCTGGCAGCTCGGAGGCCTCGAGTACTTCAAGCAGAAGTTCCCGGGCGACATCACCCACACGGGGGCGATCGTCTCCAGCGAGCCTTCCGCCCAGACGACCTGGGCGGCCGAACAGCAGGCCATGGCGAGTCTCGGCTACAAGGTCATCGCCGATCCCAGTTACACGGTCACGCAGTCCGACTTCACCCAGGACGTCCTCGCGATGAAGAACGCCGGGGTGAAGATCCTCTTCATGGAGCAGTCACCCCAGAACTACGCCGCCGCCGTGGTCCAGGAGCTCAACCAGCAGGACTACCACCCTGTCGTCGTGCTCGGCACCGCCGGCTACAGCGAGGCCTTCGTGCCCAGTTCCGGAGGTGCGGCCAACGCGGACGGCGTCTGGCTCGACCAGGACACGGCGCTCTACCTCGGGGAGGACGCTTCCGCGATCCCCGCGGTCCAGACATTCCAGCACTGGGTCCAGGTGGCGAGTCCGGGCTTCAAGCCCGACCTGTACACCCTCTACGGCTGGCTGTCGGCCGAGCTCTTCGTCCAGGCGCTGAAGCATGCCGGCGCAGACCCGAGTCGCGGCTCCCTCCAGCAGCAACTCCGGAAGGTCACGTCCTTCACCGGCGGGGGACTGATCGGCGAGGTGAATCCCGTGGCCAAGACCCCGAGTGGTTGCTACATCATCGCCCGCGTCGTCAACGGCACGTTCACGCGCACCGACGATCCACCGACGTCGGGCAGCACGCAGGGCTTTCGATGCGGCGACTATTTCTACGCGAAGTGATCGACGGCGGACCCCGGCATCGGTCAGGTACGACGGGGTGCCGCCGGTGAGCGGCGAGCAGGCCCCGGGGGCCTTGGACGTTCCTGCCCGCTCGATCCCCGTGCCCGCACACCTCAGTGCCGAAGCGGCCGGCGTCCTGGGCATGGGGAGGATGGACCTGTTCCCCTTCCCGGGAAAGCAGGACGATGTCGACGGGTGGCGCTCGATGATCGCGAGCCGTGAGGAGCTGATGTCCGGCTTCCTGCGCAAGTCGGCCGAGCAGCTCCCCGTGAGTATCGAAACCATCTCGGTCGACGGCGTGATCGTCCACGACATCACTCCCGACCGTGTCGATCCGCACGACGCCCGGGTGTTCCTGGACATGCACGGTGGGGCCTTGATCACGGGAGGCGGCGACTCGTGCATGGGGATGGGCGCCATGGCCGCGGTGCGCAACGGGCTCCGCACCTGGTCGGTCGACTACCGCATGCCCCCCGACCATCCCTATCCGGCGGCCCTGGACGACTGCGTCAGCGTCTATCGAGCGCTGCTGCATGACCACGAGGCAGGTGAACTCGTGGTGGGTGGATCCTCCGCCGGTGGGAATCTGGCTGCGGCATTGGTGCTCCGGGCGCGTGACGAGGGGCTCCCGCTGCCGGCGGCGGCGGTGCTGTCGAGCCCGGAGGCCGACCTCACCGAGTCCGGCGACTCGTTCCAGGCGAACCTCGGCGTGGACCAGGTCCTCACCGGATCGCTGATGCCGGCCAATCTGCTCTACGCCGACGGTCACGACCTGACGGATCCGTACCTGTCGCCGCTCTTCGGCGACTTCACCCAGGGGTTCCCGCCGACGATCCTCTCGAGCGGCACCCGCGACCTGTTCCTCTCCAATGCGGTGCGCATGCATCGGGCCCTGCGGAACGCCGGTGTCGAGGCGGAGCTGCACGTCATGGAGGCGGCTCCCCACGGAGGTTTCTTCGGTTCGTCGCCGGAGGATGCCGAGATCGGTCGGGAGATCCGGCGGTTCATCAGCCGGCACTGCGGCCCCCGTCCGCCATCTGCCGGCTCCTGACCGCCACCAGAGGCAGCCCGACAGCGACGACGGAATCCTCCCGCTGATCAGCCAGGTATCGGCAGGTGACCTTCGGCCCGCAGGAACTCCACGGTGTCACGGAGCGTCTCCACCGTGGGGCGGTAGTCGAAGTCCAGGTCGGACAACGTGGCCGAGTCATCGGTCGGGGGACAGCCCGTCATGACGAGTGCCGCCTCTTCTGTCAGGGGGACGTCGACCTGAACCCCCCGTCCCCTCTGGTCGTCGAATGCTCGTCCGAGGGCGATCATCTCGTCGACCGTCAACTCGTGACGGGCGACGTCGGTTCCCGAGGCGATGCTCAACAGGTCCACCCAGTCCGACCAGCTGACATACCGGCCGCCTGCGAGGTAGCGGCGCGGTCCTCGGCCGGGCTGCACCATGCGGGCGAGCAGCTCAGCGGTGTCACGGACATCCACGATGGTCGTACCTCCGGGGGGCACGAGCATCATCGAGCGCAGTGCCCCCAGCACCCCGGCGAAGCTGCTGTCGAGGTGTGGCGACTGCGGGCCGTAGACGCCACCGAGCACGACGCTGGTGACCGGACGTCCTTCAGCCTGGAACTCGCGCACGACGAGCTCCGCCTCGCGCTTCGAGGAGGTATAGGGCGACAGCGGCTCCACCAACGGGGACTGCGGTGTGATGACGGGTAGCTCCGAGGGCAGGTACATGGAGATGGTCGAGGTGTAGATGATCGGGTCCATCTCCAGATGGACCGCCCGGGTGAGCACGTTCCGCGTTCCCTCCACGTTGACGTTCCCGGTCGAGCCGAGCCCGCTCGAGACGCCGATGTGCGCCGCGGCATGGATCACCGCGTCGTAGCCGGCGAGCGCTGCCGCCACAGCCCCCGGATCGGTCACGTCGCCCTGTACCGCGTCGGCGGAGACGCCGAGCGGACCGAGCACGCGTGCCACCTTCTGTGGCTGACGTGCCATGACGCGGACCTCGTGGCCGTGGCTGACCAGGGCCGCCACCGTGTGCGATCCGATGAATCCGGTCCCTCCGGTCACCACGACCTTCATCGTCGACCCGCCGACCGAAGGGGGACCACCGATCCGGCCCGCTGTCCGTCACGCCCGATCTGTGCCATGTGGCCCCCTCCGTTCCTGCGCCCGTCCCCCGTCGCAGCACGCCTGCGGGCAGGTTGTCACCTGTAAGGACACGCGTCAACCGACGGGCCGTGGCGACCGGCGGCGGTCGGGCACGGTGCCCGTAGGTTGACACCTGTAAAGGACTCTGTCAGGGTGGCGGGGCATGACAACGCGCCGGCGTCGGAGACAGTCGTCGGTGCCCTCGTCCGATTGGGGGAGCCGGGCCCGTGCGAAGCGTCGACGACCGTAAGGGCATGGTGTCCTGCCCGAACGTGCGACCAGGACCATGATCGCCGTCGCCTTCGCGGCACTGGCCGCGTTCACCAATGCCCTCAGCTCGGTGCTGCAGCGCATGGGCGTCGAGACCGCTCCGGAGTCGTCCGCCCTCAAGGCCAGCCTGATCGGCCATGCAGTCCGGCAGAAGATCTGGCTCATCGGGTTCGGGCTCAGTGTCATCCAGTTCGGGTTCGTGGCAACCGCGCTGAAGCATGGCGAGCTGAGTACCGTTCAGCCCGTCCTCACCAGCGAGCTGCTGTTCCTCCTCCTGATCCTCGGCATCTGGTTCCGGTACCACCTCGGTGCCCGGGAGTGGCTCGGCGGGCTCACCGTCGTCATCGGTCTCGGCGCCTTCTTCCTGGTCGCCCGCCCGCACGGTGGCCAGCACCTCCCGTCCACTGCGCAGTGGGTCGTGGCGACGGCGGCGGTGGCGGGCGCCATCGCTGTCGGTGTCGTCGGTGCCCTGTGGGGCCCGCGTTGGTGGCGCGCCGCATCACTCGGCGCGGCCGCCGCGGTGGCCGCGGCCTACACCTCGGCACTCACCAAGGCGATCACCAGCTACCTGGATCACGGATGGAGCGCGGTCTTCTCCCACTTCGAGCCGTACATGCTCACGGTGGCCGGGTTCGGGGCGATCTTCCTTCTCCAGAGTGCGCTCCACGCCGGCCCGATCACTGCGTCACGGACGACGCTGGTGACTACGAATCCGCTGGTGAGCATCGTCCTCGGGATCACGCTGTTCGGCGACATCCTGCGCGGAGGAGCCCTGTGGATCACCCTCGAGGTAGTTGCCCTGGGCGTGCTCGTCGCGGGCGTCGTCATCCTCACCCGGTCACCCCTCATCGCCGGGTCCCCCGACGGCGGGGTCGACGACGAGAAGCTCGGTGGCGCCCGCAAGCGGGCGATGACGGTGCCACCCATCGAGGCCCTGCCGTGACCCGCCCGGGCCGGGCGGCACCGAGGGAGCCAGGAGACCCCGCTCGCCGCCGGCGCTGACTCGACGATGCCGGCGAGGTGGTCGACCGTGGCCCGCAGGCGAGCCTAACGAGCGAACGGTCGACAACGCCGCCCTCACCGACGCCAGCCCGCTCCGGTCACGCCAGCGACGGGAGCGTGGACGGCGACACCGTCATCTTCGGGCCGGCGACCCACCGAACTCCGCTCCGGCACCGATGCCGGCGCGTAGCAGGTTCGCTCCGACCAGCTCCGTCGGTGCCTCTGCGTTGGGTGGGCGAGGGGGGACTTGAACCCCCACATCCTTTCGGACACAGGAACCTGAATCCTGCGCGTCTGCCAATTCCGCCACTCGCCCGAGCGACCGGTAGAGGCTACCCGAAGATCTGACCCCCACGAATCGCGCCCGAGTCACTTGCGACGCGGTTCCCACGGTCGACGGCCAGCCACCGTGGAACCCTTGTCCACCCCTCGGGTGCACCGCGGTACGGACCTCGGTGGCTCGTGGCGGAGACTTCGCCGCCCGGTACCCCCTACCAGGGGGTAGACACCGGTAGGCTGACGCCGACATGGGACTGCAGAAGTTCGAAGGGCGCCTCGAGCGCATGGTCGACGGCACTCTCTCCAAGGCCTTCCGAGGCGATCTCCACCCGGTGGAGATCGGCCGACGGGTGACCCGGGAGATGGACCTGAAGCGACGTCTCGGCGTCCATGGTCTGATCGCGCCCAACGCCTTCGTCGTCCACCTGTCGGCGACCGACTTCGACCGGTTCGAGAGCTTTCTGGACGCCCTCGTCAGAGAGCTGGAAGAGGCAGCCCGCGAGCACGCCCGGACCGAGGACTACGTGTTCGTCGGACCCGTGACCGTGTCGGTGGTCGAGGACCCGCGCCAGCGGCGGGGCCGTTTCGCCGTGGTGTCCGACGTCCACGAGGGCCCGGCCGGACTGACCGCCGCCTCGGTGGTCCTGGCCGACGGCATGCGGGTGGTGCTCGGCCCGGAACCGATCACCATCGGGCGCCTGCCCGAGAGCACCATCATCGTCAACGACGCGAACGCGAGCCGCCGCCACGCCGAGATCCGGCGATCCGGCAACGACGTGGTCGTGGTCGACCTGAACTCCACCAACGGCACCAGGGTCAATGGCGCGACGATCCGCGAGCGCGTGCTCTCCGATGGCGACCAGATCGTCATCGGGACGACGGTGCTCCGCTTCGAGACCTCGTGAGCCACGGCGTCCGACCTTGATCCCCATCCTTGTCGCAGCTGCGACTGCGCCCGTTCCCGTCGACAACACGCCCGTGCTCCGGGCGCTGGAGTTCGGGGTCATCCTCCTCCTCTGGCTGTTCTTCATGTGGGTCGTCCGGGCCGTGTGGGTCGAGGTGCGCCCGCTCAAGCGGAAGCGCCGTCGGGGCCGTGACGTCGACCCGGTGGTGGACGGCAAGCGCCGTCGGAGCCTCCGCCTCCACGTGATCCGCCCTGACGACCAGGCCGGTCGGGTCTACGACGTGGGCGAGGAGGTGACGGTCGGCCGTGCGCCTGGCTGCGGGGTCCCGATCGACTATGACTCCTATGCCTCCAACCTGCACGCCCGCCTCTTCCGCCTGGATGGTGACCTGTGGGTCGAGGACCTGGCCTCGACGAACGGAACCTGGGTCAACACCGTCCGCATCGAGGAACGGACCAAGCTGCAGAAGGGGGATCTCCTCCAGGTCGGCGGCACCGTGTTCGAGGTCGGGCGCTGACATGACCCTCCTCCGCTCCGGATCGGCCACCGACACCGGACTCGTCCGATCGGTCAACCAGGACCTCGCGGTCGAGACCGGGACCTTGTTCGCCGTGGCCGACGGCATGGGTGGCCACGCTGGTGGCGAAGTGGCGGCCCGACTGGCCGTCGACTCGCTGACCAGGGCCTTCGGCTCCAAGCCGACCGGCGCCGGGCTGTCCGAGGCTGTCGTCGAGGCCAACGGGGTGGTGTTCGACCACAGCCTGGACAATCCAGAGCTTCGGGGGATGGGAACGACCCTGACGGCGGCGGCTCTGGTGAACGAGGACGGACGGGACGTCATCGCCCTGGTCAACGTGGGCGACTCACGCTCGTACCGCTACCACGACGGCCAACTCACGCAGGTCACCGTCGACCACAGCCTCGCGGAGGAGATGGTCCGCAGCGGCGAGCTCAGCGAGGCCGAGGCGGCCGTCCACCCGCACCGGCACATCCTGACCCGTGCCCTCGGTGTGGCCGACGAGGTGTCGGTCGACCTGTGGCGGATCCAGCCGACTCGTGGCGACCGGTTCGTCCTGTGCAGCGACGGCCTCACGAACGAGCTCGACGAGACGCAGATCGCCGAGGTGCTGGCCACCGTTCCCGACCCACAGGTGGCCGCCGACCTCCTGGTCCGGGCAGCCCGGACCCACGGTGGGAGTGACAACATCACCGTCGTCGTGGTCGATGTCGTGGTGGGTGAGGCCGACGAGGCCGACGTGCCGGCCGTCGCCGCGGTGGCCGCCGACTTCCAGAGCGCCTTGCCCGCCGAGGAGGAACCGGCACCGGAGCCCGGCTCCGACCGGCCGGACGACGAGGACGTCGCACTCCTGGCCGGCCCGGAGCCGCTCCGGCCGAAATTCCGTGACCGTTGGCGGGCCCGCCGCAAGGCCCGCCGGGCGGCACGTGGCCGGCGGCTCATCACGTTCCGGGTGGTCCTCTTCGTCGTGATCCTGGCCGGCATCCTGTTCGCGGCGTGGTTCGCGGTGCGCTGGTACGACACCAACGCCTATTACGTGCAGACCTCCAACAACGAGCTGCTGATCTACCACGGCCGCGTCGGCGGAGGTCTGCTGTACAAGCCGGTCGTGGTCGAGAACACCCAGGTCACCACCGCTGACGTTCCGCCCTACACCCTGACCCAGCTCGCCACGGGCGTGCAGGAGGACTCACTCAAGGCGGCACGGGCTTACGTTGCGAACCTGGTGACGACCCAGAAGCTGACCGTCTGCACCCAGAATCCGGCGACCCCGGGCTGTCCCACAACGGGCAGTCTGCCCGGGGCCGTGACGACGACGACAGGGGCTCTCTGATGGAACGTCGCATCCGCTGGCTCGGAGTCGTGCTCGTCCTCTGCTTCCTGGGGCTGTTCATCCAGCTGAACAACATCCAGATCGTCAAGGCCCATGAGCTGTCGACGTCGTCGAACAACCCCCGTGTCATCGCCGTGGAACGCAACGACCCCCGGGGCGACATCCTGTCGGCCGACGGGGTCGTGCTGGCCAGTTCCGTCCCATCGAACGGCTACTACAAGTACCAGCGGACCTATAACCCCTACACCTCGGTGCTCTTCAGCCAGATCGTCGGCTTCAACTCGATCATCTACGGCAATACCGGCGTCGAGGCCGAGTACAACAGCTATCTGGAGTCCCATACGAGGCCGGCCAAGACCCTGGGTGATCTGCTCACGAGCAGGACGACGACCGGCAACGTGACCCTGACGGTCACCTCGACGCTGCAGAACCAGGTCGCCCAGGCGGTGGTGGGCACCCATGCACCTGAAGCCGGGGCAGTGGTGATCAATGTCAAGACGGGAGCGATCGAGGCCATGTACGGCACGCCCACGTACGACCCGACACTCCTTGCATCGCCCAACGTCGCCACCGAGAAGTACGCCTATGCGGCACTGGACCCGCAAAGCGACCAGAGTTCGCTGGTGTCCCGCACGTTCCAACGTGGGTTCCTGCCTGGGTCGACATTCAAGACGGTCACCTCCGCCGCGGTCTACGACCACCAGCCGGCCCTGGCCAAGGTCGATTACCCGGCAGTGGGCTGCATCTCCCTCAAGCCGCAGTCCCCACTGCCGCTCTGTAACTACGGTCACAACGGCCCGAACGGCCCTGAAGTCTGTGGTGGTGTGCTGGCCCAGACGCTTCCGGCATCGTGCGACACCGCCTTCGCCCAGTTGGGCATGGCGCTCGGCGGCGTGTCGCTGACGGCCGAGGCGCAGGCCTTCGGATTCAACCAGGTCCCACCGATCGATCTGCCCGGAGCGGGCGCCTCGTCATTCCCTGCGGATCCAGGAAATGATCCGGGCTTCAACTCCAACAAGCCATCACAGGCCTACTCCGCGTTCGGCCAGCAGAACGTTGTCGCCACGGTCCTGCAGATGGGACTTGTCGCTGCTGGAATCGCCAATCGCGGGGTGATCATGACCCCGCACGTGATGCTGGACATCCATGACACCGCCGGCAACCTGCTGGCCCAGTACCAGCCGAAGCCATGGCTCACCGCGACCAACCCGTTGACGGCTGCCGCCGTCACCTCGCTGATGCAGGCGGTCGTCACCGACGGGACCGCCAGTGAAGTCGGCTTCCCGGCGGCGTGGGACGTGGCGGCCAAGACCGGTACCGCGGAGACCGGCCCCAATGCCACCCTGACCAACGACTGGATGATCGCCTTCGCCCCGGCCAACAACCCCAAGGTTGCCGTGGCCGTCGTGGTGCCCAATCAGCCGGGCAGTGACACGGGAGCCACGGTCTCGGGTCCTCCGATGAAGACCATCCTCGGCGACGCCCTCGCCCAGACCCCGTAATGATGCCGTCATGCAGCGGCGGAACAGTGCAGGACCAGCAATTGAGAACACCGGAACCTAGCGATAGCAGGCATAGGCTTTGACCCACATGGATCCCAACGAGACGCCGCGTGTCTTCTCCGAACGCTACGAACTGAACCACCTGATCGCGCGTGGCGGCATGGCTGAGGTGTACCGCGCCCATGACCGGCTGCTCGACCGACCGGTGGCCCTGAAGGTCCTCTTTCCGGAGCTGTCGGTGGACCGCTCGTTCGTCGAGCGTTTCCGCCGTGAGGCCCAGGCGGCGGCCAACCTCTCCCACCCGAACATCGTGCCGGTCTTCGACTGGGGTGAGGACACCGGGACGTACTTCATCGTGATGGAGTTCATCGACGGTCGCCCACTCTCGTCGATCCTCAAGTCGGCGGGTCCGCTCTCACCCGAGCGCACCGCCGACATCGGCTCCCACGTGGCCGCCGCCCTCGGCTATGCCCACAAGCACGGCGTGGTCCACCGCGACGTCAAGCCCGGCAACGTCCTCATCACCGACGACGGCCAGGTGAAGGTCACCGACTTCGGCATCGCCCGGGCGATCAACACCGAGGAGAGCCTCACCCAGACCGGTGCCGTCATGGGTACGGCCACCTATTTCTCACCTGAGCAGGCCGAAGGCCTCGGGGTCGATGCGCGCAGCGACATCTACTCGCTCGGCGTGGTGCTGTTCGAGATGGTCGTCGGCCGGCCGCCGTTCCTGGGCGACTCACCGGTGGCGGTCGCGTCGAAGCACGTACGTGACCACCCGCCGGCGCCCCGCGAACTGAATCCGCAGATCCCCCCGACATTCGAGGCGATCATCCTCAAGGCGATGGCCAAGGACCCGGCCTACCGGTACGCCACGGCCGAGGACCTGCGGGCCGACCTGCTGCGCTTCAACGAGGGACGCAGCGTGCAGGCCATGGACGAGGCCACCGCCATGATCGGAGTGGCCGGCGCCACCACCGTGGTGGCGGCAGCAGCGGGCATGGATGCCACCCGCGCCGTCGGGGCCGTGGGCGGCACCGGAGGCACGGCGGCCGTCGGTGCCGAGGGCGACGCACCGGACGAATCGGGCAGCAACCGCACCCGCAACTACGCCATCATCCTCGGGATCCTCATCGTGATCCTGCTCGTCGCCGGCTACTTCTTCGCCCGCAACCTCGGCTACCTGGGCGGATCCTCCTCGTTCAACCTGCCGAACGTGGTCGGCCAGCAGCAGGCGGTGGCCACGGCCACCCTGCGGTCCGACGGCCTCAGCGTCACGCAGGTCCAGCAGATCTCGAGTGACACGCCGGGCACGGTCATCTCCACCGATCCGTCACCGGACAGCCTGGTCAAGAAGGGCGACACGATCACGCTGAAGGTGGCCGCCTTGGCGCCACCGGTCCAGGTGACCGTACCGGAGGGCCTGACCAACACCACCCAGGCCAACGCCACGGCCATCCTGCAGAGCGCAGGGTTGACGGCCACCATCGTGAACAAGACCAGTTCGGCCCAGCAAGGGACGGTGCTCAGCACGAACCCGAGTTCCGGCACCAAGGTGAATCAGGGCTCGGCCGTCACACTGACCGTCTCGTCGGGCCCGGCCAACGCCATCGTGCCCTCCCTGGTGGGCCTGTCGCAGGCCGTCGCCGGTCAGACCCTGGCCGGCGCCGGGCTGGTGGTGGGGAACGTCACCTCTGTCGCATCGAGCCAGTATGCGCCGGGCATCGTCGTGTCGTCCAACCCCGGGACGGGGGCGAGCGTGACCCCGGGTAGCTCCGTCGACATCGCGGTGTCGTCCGGCCCGCCGGCCACGACGACCACCACCTCCACATCGACCACCACGACCACGAGCACCACCACCACCACCCTTGCTCCGCCCAAGGGCGGTGGTGGTGGTGGGAACAGTCAGAAGCAGCCCGCCAAGGCGCGCCGTTAGACGGAGGCGCCTGCGGCCATCGCCAGGAAGTTGGCCAGGAGTGACGGACCCTCCGGGGTGAGCAACGACTCCGGGTGGAACTGGACGCCCTCGATGGCGAGTGTGCGGTGGCGTAGTCCCATGATCACACCGTCCGACGAACGGGCCGTCACCTCGAGCACGTCGGGCACGCTCGAGGGCTCGACCACCAGGGAGTGGTACCGGGTGGCGGTCATCGGGTCCGGGAGTCCGGCGAAGACGCCGGTGCCGTCGTGGTGGATGGCCGAGGTCTTGCCGTGCATGAGCGTGGGCGCCCGGACCACCTCGCCGCCGAAGGCCTGACCGATGGCCTGGTGGCCGAGGCACACCCCGAGGATGGGCAGTTCGCCGGCCAGCTCCTCGATGACCGCCAGGGAGATCCCGGCGTCCTCGGGACGGCCGGGCCCGGGAGAGATCAGGACGGCATCCGGCGCCGCGGCCCGGATGCCGTCGATGTCGATGGCATCGTTGCGGTGGACGACGGGTTCGGCGCCGAGCTCGCCCAGCTCCTGGACGAGGTTGTAGACGAACGAGTCGTAGTTGTCGATCACCAGTACACGGGTCGCCATGGGGACCTGATCGTACCGGGCGGCCGAAGGCGTGGCCGCCCGGGCACCCCGGCAGGCCGGCACTGGCTATCCTTCGCCCATGGCAACGACCAGCGAGCGGGGGCCCGGCCGGGCGCAGAAGAAGAGCAGCGGGCGCGTGACCCCGGCGGCCAAGGGCGGAGCGGCCGGCTCGGGATCGATCCAGTCCAACCGGTACACGCCGCCGATCGACCGGCGGACCAAGGCCAGCCCGAAGTGGTTCGGCCTCCTGGTCATCGCCATGTTCGCACTCGGGGTCCTGGTGGTGATCCTGAACTACGCCAACCTGCTGCCCGGTGGGGTCAACAACATCTGGCTGGTGGCGGCCATCGGGTTCATCTTCGTCGGCCTGATCCTCGCCACGCGGTACCACTAGCCCGAGGGCACGACCGCGCCCGGCGCCGGATACGCCGGAGGCCGGCCCCGGAGGGCCGGCCTCCGCTGCAGGCAGTCGCCGACCGGGCCCCGGAGGGCCCACCGCTCAGCCCAGGCGCTCGATGATGGTGGCGTTGGCCATGCCGCCGCCCTCGCACATCGTGAGTAGTCCGTACCGCCCGTCGGTGCGCTCCAGCTCGTTGAGCAGCGTGGCCATGAGCTTGGCCCCGGAGGCGCCCAGCGGGTGGCCGAGGGCGATGGCGCCGCCGTTCACGTTGACCTTGGACATGTCGGCTCCGAACTCCTTGGCCCAGGCCAGGGGCACGGAGGCGAACGCCTCGTTGATCTCGATCACGTCGATGTCGTCCAGCGTCAGCCCACCACGCTCGAGGGCGATCTTCGTGGCCGGGATCGGTCCGGTCAGCATGGTGATGGGGTCGCTACCCGCCACCGCGAACGAGTGGAACCGGGCACGGGGGGTCAGGCCGAGGGACGAGGCCTTGGCCTCGCTCATGATCAGGACCCCGGAGGCGCCGTCGGTGATCTGCGACGAGTTGCCGGCGGTGATCTTGCCGTTGTCGGGGCGGAACGCCGGCTTCAGCTTGGCCAGGGTCTCCACCGAGGAGTCGGGGCGGATGCCCTCGTCGGTGGAGATGAACTCGTCGGTGTCCTGGCGGTCGTCGTCCTTGATGGCCACCGGGATGATCTCCCGCTCGAAGCGACCCTCGGCGGTCGCCTGGGCGGCCCGCCGGTGGGACTCGGCCGAGAACGCGTCCAGGTCCTCGCGGCTGAGACCCCACTGCTCGGCGATGAGCTCGGCGCCTTCACCCTGGCTGACGAGCCCGCCGCGCGGCTTGTACCGGTCCATCGCCCGGGGGCCGAAGGGGAAGCCCAGTTCGCGGACGACCGAGGACCCCATGGGGGTGCGGGACATGACCTCGACGCCGCCGCCGATGACCACGTCGTAGGCACCCGCCATCACACCCTGGGCGCCGAAGTGGAGGGCCTGCTGGCTCGAGCCGCACTGACGGTCGATCGTGGTGGCCGGGACCGACTCGGGGTAGCCGGCGGCGAGTACGGCGTTGCGTCCGACGTTGAGCGACTGCTCGCCCACCTGCATGACACAGCCCATGATCACGTCGTCGACCAGGGCGGGGTCGAAGTCATTGCGCTCGACGAGGGCCTTCAGGGCCTCGGAGCCGAGGTCTGCAGCGTGCCAGTTGCGAAGCTTGCCGTTGCGCTTGCCCCCGGGGGTGCGGACGGCGTCGATGATGAGGGCCTCAGCCATGGTTGCGTCTCCTTCCGAGGTCCGGCGGAGGGTCCCTGCCGGCCTTGCTCGGTCGCTGTTGCTGCGGGCCCAGCCCGCCGGGCGTCCACGGTGGTCGCCGCTCGCACAGACTACCGGGACGGGTCGGGAGCGGCCACAGCGTTGGGCGTACCAGCCCGGGGCTACGGTCTGCGGCATGACAGGTCGGATCAAGGACATGGACCGCTGGCTGGGCGACGGCGGGATGGAGCTCATCGCCACGGTAGGTGGGTCGTTCGACGACTACGGAGTCGATGGCGAGGACCTCGGGTGGGTCACCGGCACCTTCACGCCGCCCCGTCCTGCCTGCAACCCGCACGGGATCGTCCAGGCCGGGGTGCACGGTCTCCTCCTCGATGCGGCCATGAACTTCGCCATCAACGCGGCCCTGCCCGGGAAATCGCGGACGCGGGCCACCCTCGAGATGAAGATCGAGACGATGCGCCCGGCGCTCGAGGGCGGAAGCTACGTCCTGCGGGGCGACGTGGTCCGGATGGCCAGGCAGGTGGCGTACGCCGAGGCGTCCGTGTCGGACGCCGACGGCCAGTTGGTCAGCCGGTCGACCGGAACCTTCCTGCTGCACCGGCCGGACGACGCGCAGCCGACGACCGCCTGACGCACGGCCCACGGCGGCACTCGCGGCAGGACGCCGCCCAGGATCCATCGACATCCCACCGGACGAATCGGGAGCGACGTGCGCCGCGAGCCGCCACATCACACGCAGCAGGTGGGCGACCCACCGGTCACCGACTGTCCCACCATGCCGTGTCGCGTCTGCGGTCGACAGATCCGCCGGCCGACTCCGGTCTGCTTCTGCTGCCGCGTCGTGGCCCGGCAGCTGGGCCTGCCCCTGGTGCCCACGGTCGCCGCCGCTGACTACCGGCTGGGTGACGCCGGTCACCTCCGCCTCCGTGGGTACAAGGACGCCCCGACGGCCAGGCTGCGGGCCCTCCACCGAGGAGTGATCGCCCGCACGCTCGACGACTGGCTGGACCACAACACGGCGGCGCTCGTCGACCGGTTCGGGGCCTGGTCGGTCGTGGCGCCCGTCCCGTCCACACGCCGTGCGGGACCGCCTCCGGCCGGGGCGTTGTTGGACGAGGTGCCGACACTGGCCGGAGTCCATCTCGACCTCCTGAGCCGGGGGAGCGGCACCGCGGACCACCTCGCCGCCTGTCGCAACGGGTTCGCCCTGCTCCCCGGCGTCGATCGGGCCGGTCTCGACGGCCTGCCCGTACTGGTCTTCGACGACAGCGTCACCACCGGGGCCCGCTCGCAGTCGGCCGCCGCCACGCTCCGGTTGGGCGGGGCGCACGTCGTCGGTGTCCTGGCCGTGGGCCGGGCGCTCCCAGCTGCGTGACGGTCGCCCGACCACCGACATCACGGGTTGCGCCCGGGAGCGGCCCTGATATAGTTGCTTGTTGCAAGCAGCTAGCTGGCGGGGAGCGGTTGACCGCCCCCGACCGTCCGTGACCCGCCGCACCAGTCAGACGCCCGATCGAGCATCAGAGGTACCGATGGCCAGACCGACGACCGATACCGCCGCACCTCCCACTCCCGCTCCACCGGCTCGCGTGTCGGCGGGTCTGGAGCGGTCGCTGACCCAGGTGGGTCGCGCGATCCTCCGGCTGGAGGTGCCCCACGACGCCCTGCCCGACGGATCCGCCGTGAGCCGCACCGGCTACTGGGTCCTCGTGCGGGTGTCGGAGGCGCAGCCGGCCCGGCTGTCGGACCTCGCGTCCACGGTGGAACTCGACCTGTCGACCATCAGCCGGCAGATCCGTGACCTGGTCGCGGCCGGCCTCATCGGCCGTACCCCCGACCCGGCCGACGGTCGGGCGGTGCTGCTCAGCCTGACCGAGCGCGGTCGGTCGGTACTGGAAGCGGTGTCCGAGTCTCGGCGCCGGGTGCTCGCCCGGGCCATCGCCGACTGGACCGACGAGGAGCGCATCGCGCTCGCCAGCGGGCTGCTGCGCCTCGGCGCCGGCCTGCACGACACCCGAGCGGCTTCGGGCGCCGGGCAGACGTCGGAGACGAACGACGAGGGGGACCGATGACCATCGACGCCGGCACGAAGGGCGAGCAGGCGGACGGCACGGCCGTCGGAGCCGAACCCGGAAGCAGCGATGCCACCGTGGCCGCACCGGGCGGGGGGCCGGTCGTGGCCCTGACGCACCGGCAGATCATGATCGTGTTCAGCGGGCTGATGCTGGGGATGTTCCTGGCGGCACTCGACCAGACCATCGTGGGCACCGCACTCCCGACGATCGTCAACAGCCTCCACGGGCTCAACCACATGAGCTGGGTGGTGACGGCCTACCTGCTGACGTCGACGATCTCCACCCCCCTCTATGGGAAGCTGTCCGACCAGTTCGGCCGCAAGGGCATCTTCCAGTTCGCCATCGTGATCTTCCTGGTCGGCTCGGCACTGGCCGGGCTCAGTCAGAACATGTTCCAGCTGATCGCCTTCCGGGGGGTCCAGGGTCTCGGCGCCGGCGGGCTGATGGCGATGGCCATGACGATCATCGCCGACGTGGTCTCGCCTCGGGAGCGGGGTCGCTACCAGGGCTACTTCGGCGCCACGTTCGCCCTCTCCTCGATCGCCGGACCGCTCCTGGGCGGGGTCTTCACCGAGCACCTGTCCTGGCGGTGGATCTTCTACATCAACCTGCCCATCGGCATCGTGGCCCTGATCGTGACCTCCGTCGTGCTGAAGCTCCCCTTCCGCCGCCAGTCCCACCGCATCGACTTCCTCGGCGCCGGCCTCATGATGGTGGGGATCACCTCGGCGCTGCTGGTGACGGTGTGGGGTGGCACCCAGTACGCCTGGGGTTCCCCGATCATCATCTCCATGGGACTGGTGTCGGTGGCCTTCGTCGGCACCTTCGTGGTGTGGGAGCACCATGCGGCCGAGCCGATCCTCCCGCCGTCGCTCTTCCGCATCGGCGTGTTCCGCACCGCCTCGACCGTCAGCTTCCTTCTGTCGATGGTGATGTTCGGGGCCATCATCTACCTCCCCCTCTACCTGCAGCTGGTCGACGGGGTGTCGCCCACGGTGTCCGGGCTCCTGATGGTCCCCCTGATGCTCGGCCTGCTCGCCTCGTCGATCGCGTCGGGACAGATCGTCACGCGCACCGGGGTCTACAAGCCCATGCCGATCGTGGGCTCCACCCTCGTCATCATCGGGATGTGGCTGCTCTCCCACCTCGGCCTCCACACCTCCCACCTGACGATGAGCCTGTACGTCGTCGTCCTCGGCGCGGGCATGGGCATGACGATGCAGATCATGATCCTGGCGACGCAGAACGCCGTGCCGTCCGACTCGATCGGCACGGGCACCGCGGCGGTCACGTTCTTCCGCTCGCTCGGAGGCGCCTTCGGCACCTCGCTGTTCGGGGCCATCTTCATCGGCGGACTGAGCCACTGGATCCCGGTGCTGGTTCCCGGTGCCGCCGCGGCAGGCATCCATGTCCAGGGCAATTTCGCCATGAGCCCGGCGGACCTCCACGCCTTCCCGCCCCATGTCCAACACGGCATCCTCGACTCCTTCGTGCGGTCGCTGCACACGGTGTTCCTGGTCGGGGTGCCCATCGCCATCCTCATGCTCGTCGCCTCGCTCTTCCTCAAGCAGCTGCCGCTGCGGTCGGCCTCGGGCCTCGAGCGGCCGAGCGAGGACCTGGCCATGTCGATGGGCGAGGTCGGCTCGTCCGACGCCGAGATCGACGAGGGCTTCGTGGGCGAGGGCCTGTCGATCGGCTGACCCGGGGGCCGGCATCGGGTGCGTCGGAGGTGCGACCCGGCTAGAACCGGAGGCATGGACCTCCGCATCTTCACCGAACCCCAACAGGGCGCCTCCTACGACGAGCTGCTGGCCGTGGCCCAGGCCGCCGAGCGCCACGGCTTCGACGCCTTCTTCCGCAGCGACCACTACCTGGTCATGGGCGATGGCGGCGGTCGCCCCGGCCCGACGGACGCCTGGTTGACGCTGGCCGGCATCGCCCGGGAGACGAGGACCATCCGCCTCGGCACCCTGGTCACCGCGGCCACCTTCCGGCTGCCCGGCCCGTTGGCCATCAGCGTCGCCCAGGTCGACGCCATGAGCGGCGGCCGGGTCGAGCTGGGCATCGGGGCCGGTTGGTACGAGGCGGAGCACACCGCCTATGGGATCCCCTTCCCCCCGCTGGGTGAGCGGTTCGAGCGGCTGGAGGAACAGCTCGCCGTCATCACCGGGCTGTGGTCGGCACCTGACGGAGCCAACTTCTCGTTCGCGGGCGCCCACTACCTCCTGGAGGACAGCCCGGCACTCCCCAAGCCGGTCCAGCGCCCGGGCCCGCCGGTCATCGTGGGCGGTGGAGGCCCGAAGCGCACGCCGCGCCTGGCGGCCACCTATGCCGCCGAGTTCAACATGGCGTTCCGCTCGATCGAGGACTCAGGTCGACAGTTCGAGGTGGTACGTGACGCATGCCGCGGGCTCGGCCGAGATCCGGAAACACTGACCCTGTCGGTTGCCCAGGTGGTGTGCTGCGGTCGGGACGACGAGGAGATCGCCCGGCGTGCCGCTGCCATCGGCCGCGAGGTCGACGAACTGCGGACCAACGGCCTGTGCGGGACCCCCGATGACCTCGTGGGGAAACTCGGGCGCTTCGCGGCGATCGGGGCCTCGCGCACCTACCTGCAGGTCCTCGACCTGGCCGACCTCGACCATCTGGCGCTACTGGGCGAGGAGGTCCTGCCCCGGGTAGCCGGCCTCTGAGGGATCCCCCGCCAGGTCGCCCTCGGGCTGACCCGGGTACGCCAGCCGGTCAGGCGGCGTCGGCCAGCAGTCCCCACCGTTCGGCCACCAGGGCGAGTGAGTTCGACCGCGTAGCCAGGTCATGGGCCCGGGTGGACAGCATCAGCTCATCTGCCCCGGTGCGCTCGACCAGCGCGGCGAGCCCCCGGTGCACGGTCTCGGGGTCACCTACCACGTGGTCTGCGGTCAGGGCCTCGACAAGTGCCCGTTCCTCGGGTGTGTAGGGATACGCGGCGGCTTCCCCGGGGGTGACCACCGGGGACGGACGTCCGGTCCGCAGGTGCAGCATCGCCAGTGCGGACGGGCCCGCGAGGAAGCGCGCCTCGTCGTCGGTGTCGGCACAGAGGGCCGAAGCAGCCACCATCACGTACGGCTCGGCCAGGAGGCCGGTGTGACGGAAGTTGGAGCGGTAGAGGGCGACGGCCTCGTCCACCAGCGCCGGAGCGAAGTGGAAGGCGAAGCTGAACGGGAGTCCGAGGAGACCCGCCAGCTGGGCGCTGAACGTCGAGGACCCGAGGAGCCAGACCTGGGGGAGGTAGCCACGTCCGGGCATCGGCGCCGGCGTCGTCGGCGGCCCGTCGGAGGGGACCAGGTAGTTGATGAGCTCCACGACGTCCTCGGGAAAGTGCTCGGCGCCGACGTCGGCGCTCCGACGCAGTGCCCTGGCCGTCGCGGGATCCGTTCCGGGCGCACGTCCGAGACCCAGGTCGATCCGGCCGGGGTGGAGGGCCTCGAGCGTCGCGAACTGCTCGGCCACCACCAGCGGGGCGTGGTTCGGCAACATGACCCCGCCGGCCCCCACCCGCAGTGTCGTCGTGGCGTCGGCGAGATGGCCCACGAGGACGGCCGGGGCGGAGCTGGCCACCGACGGCATTCCGTGGTGCTCGGCCACCCAGATGCGGTGGTAGCCGAGGGACTCGACGGTCCGGGCCAGCCGGGTGGTGTCCGCCAGGGCATCGGCCGCGGTCGAACCCTGGGCCACCGTGGCGAGATCGAGTACCGAGAGCGTGGTCATGCTCTACTCAACACCGCGCCGACGGGGTTGCTTCCACCCGCGGTCGCCTGTCGGCCGGGATCCACCGGAACGGGTGTTCCGGACGGGTGCCGGCACTCAGGTCGCCGTGACGATCTTGTCGATGCGCTCGAGTGTCGTGGTCATGTTCCCTGCGGTCTTGGCGGGGAGCCCTCCGAGTCGGAGCAGCGCCCGCTGGTGGTCCTGGCTGATGTCCCAGCTCTCACGGACGAGCGTGCCGCCCTCGACGGGCTCGAGCTCATAGCGCCAGATGCGTCCGGCCACGAATTTGCCCACGAACCCGGGTGGCCGGCTCTGCCAGGCGATACGCCTGCCCGCTTCGTACTCGATGACCGTCGACTCCATCGAGTAACCGACGCCCATCTTCATCGACATCCCGAATTTGGATCCGAGTTCGAGCACGTGCGGTGCCTCGGGCTTGAGCTGTCGGACGGTGCCGGAGCCGTCGATCTGAGGATGCCGGGAGGCATCCGACACCACGGCGAAGATCGCCGCCGGGCCTGCCGGGATGATCCGCTCCACCGATACGACGTCGCCTTCCATGCTGTGTCCTCCGTGCTCGTCGGTCGCCGCGCTACCGGCAGCAGCCTATGCCCGGCACCAGGGGTCGCATCGGGCTGGCATCATCGCGAGGTGCCGACGCGCCCACTGACCACCGCCGTGGACGAACTGGCCGCGGCCGATCCGGTGCTCGCCCGCCTCATCGAGCGACACGGCCCGCCGCCTCCCCGCCGACGGGTGCCGGTCGATCAGCGCTTCGACCACCTGGCCCGTGGCATCGTCTACCAGCAGTTGGCCGGTCGGGCCGCCGCGTCGATCCACGGCCGGATGGTCGGGGCCCTGGGTGGGACCGTGACCGCCGAGCGCGTCCTCGCCACCCCGGAGGTCGAGTTGCGTGCCTGCGGGCTGAGCGGGGCCAAGACGGCGTCCCTCCTGGACCTGGCCGACAAGGTGGCATCGGGGGAGGTCGCACTCGAACGCCTGGGGCGCCTTCCGGATGAGGACGTGGTGGCCCACCTCACGGTGGTGCGGGGGATCGGCCCGTGGACGGCACAGATGTTCCTGATGACTGCCCTGAGCCGGCTCGACGTCTGGCCTACAGGGGACTACGGCGTCCGTGCCGGATACGCGCGGGCCTGGGGGATGGATGCACTGCCCGATCCGAAGGACCTCCATGGCCTGGGCGAGCCGTTCCGGCCCTACCGGAGCCTGGTGGCGTGGTACTGCTGGCGGGCGGCCGACGAGTCCTAGGGGTGGTCAGCCGTCGGTCCGGAGCGCCCGACCGATGTCGCCGAAGTGCCAGGGGTCGGGGCGCCGGGTGCACTCGAGGCTGACCGTGTCGGCCACACCGGCGACCTTGGCCCGGACCTGCGGAGCGATCTCGTCCCGCCGGCCGACGACGGCGATGGACTCGACCATCTCGTCGGTCACGAGGTCCGCCATGTCGTCCCACCGACCCTCCTTGGAAAGGGCGTTGAGCCGGGGATGGAGCCCTTCCCACCCGTTGCACTCCAGCACCCGCGCGTAGGCCGGGGTCGAACCGTAGAAGGCCAGCTGTCCCCGCACCGTGGCGACGGCCTCGTCGAGTTCGGCCCCGGTGTCGCCGGTGGCGATCATCACGACCACGGCCACTTCGAGTGCCGACCGATCCCGTCCTGCGGTGGCCAGCCCCTCGGCGATGGTGGGCAGGGTGAGTTGGACCAGCGACTCCCGGGTGGCGAAGGGGTGGACCAGGATCCCGTCGGCCACCTCGGCCGCCATGCGCGTCAGGTGCGGACCCACGGCGCCGAGGCGGATGGGCGGATGGCGGTGTGCCCCCGGCCCCGGGTCGAAGGCCGGTGGCATCAGGGTGTGGGTGTAGAACTCGCCCCGGAAGTCGAGCGGTCCTCCTCCGTCCCATGCGTCCCAGATGGCGCGGACGGCGGTCACCAGCTCCCGCAGGCGGGCGGCCGGTCGTGACCACGGCATCGAGTACCGGCGCTCGATGTGGGGGCGGACCTGGGTGCCGAGCCCCAGGGTGAATCGTCCACCCGACGCGTCCTGCAGATCGCGGGCCACGGTGGCCACCAGCATCGGGGTGCGGGCGAAGGCGATGGCGATGGCGGTCCCGAGCTGCAGGGTGGTGGTGCGGTCGGCGGCCAGAACCAGTGGCAGGAAGGGGTCGTGCCGTGTCTCGAACGTGCATGCCCCGTCGAACCCGGCGGCCTCGAGCTCGGCGAACAGCTCACCGGCCGTGGCGAGCTCCGGGACCGGAACGGTGGTGAGGATGTGCACGGCGCAGCTCAGCCGGTATAGCCGGCGGTCAGCGCGCTGAACTCCCACGGTGTCTGGGCGATGCCACTGCACGAGTTGCCTGGATCCGTGCCTGCGGGGCACGAGCGGTCCCGGTCGAGCATCCAGAAGGTGACCCGGGCGAGGTGATGGCTGGTCGCGTAGGCGAGGATGGTCTGGTAGTCGGCCACGCTGACGGTCTCGTCGGACTCGTCGGTCACCCCGTTCATCGAGGAGATGCCCATGTGGGCATAGGCGGTGGCCGAGTCCACGTCGTACGTGGTCATGAGGTCGGCGTGGAGGCCCTCGGCGGCGGCGACGCTGGCGGCGCCCATGTCCGACTCCGGGGTCCCGAAGTCGAAGGGCATGATGGTCCACGCATACGGCTGGAGTCCCACGCCGGCCGCGTCGGCCAGCAGGCTTCGGCCGTGGGCGTCGGGACCGGTGGGGGTCGTGCCGAAGGTGATGGTGATCTCGACCGTGGGGTCGTCGAGCTGGACCTGGCGGAGTGCCGTGACGACACGGAGCCGCGTTTTCGCACTGGTGAATTCGTTGTGCTCGATGTCGACGTCGATGGCGTGCAGTCCGTAGGCGTTGATGACCTGTTCGTAGGCGGCGGCCAGGGTGGCCGGGGTGGTGCACGCGGTGCCGAGTTTGCGGCCCGACCAACCCCCGAACGACGCCGACACGTCGCCGCCGGCGGCGCGGATGGTGGCGATCGAGGCCGCGTCACTCCCGCCGAGCAAGGGTCGGGTGCCGTCCCATTTCGGCGAGCATCCCTTGCCGGACAGCAGGAAGGCCAGGGTGAAGTCGCGGACACCGGTGGCAGCCATCACGGTGGTCGGGTCGGGAGGATCCCCCCAGCCGAGTGCCAGATAGGGCGCCGCGGCGCTGACCGGCGTGGTCGCGGCCGCAGCCGGTCCGGTGGGGGTGACCAGTGGTGACGCCACCACGACTGCCAGCCCGAGGAGTAGCGAGGTCGGCCCGAGCCGTCGCGTCCGTGGGATCCGGTGCCCCTGTTCTCCGTCGTTCATGATCGCCCCCCTGGCACCGCTCCGTCCGTACGTCCCCGCGAACCTATCCGTGCCCGTGTCGCCGCGTCGGTGGACGCGGCATCCGTGCCGTCACTGCCATGTCGCAATTCCGCTAGTACCCGGACGATGGATCGGCCACACTGGTTCCGTGCACGACGATCCCGACCGCTGCTACCTCGCCGTGCAGTCGCGTGACGCCCGTTTCGACGGATGGTTCGTGACGGCGGTGCGGTCGACGGGGATCTACTGTCGCCCGAGCTGCCCGGCCCGCACGCCGATCCGGCGCAACGTCCGCTTCCTACCGACGGCGGCGGCTGCCCAACGGGCCGGCTTCCGTGCCTGCAAGCGCTGCCGTCCCGACGCCACGCCGGGGTCGCCGCAGTGGGATGCCAGGGCTGACGTGGTCGCCCGGGCCATGCGCCTCATCGGTGACGGCGTCATCGACCGGTCCGGAGTGCCGGGCCTGGCCGCCGAGCTCGGCTACAGCGTCCGACACGTCGAGCGCCTGCTCGTGGCGGAGGTCGGAGCCGGTCCGGTGGCGCTGGCCAGGGCCCAGCGGGCCCAGACGGCGCGGGTCCTGATCGAGACCACGGCGTTGCCGATGGCCGAGGTGGCCTTCGCCGCGGGCTTTGCCAGCATCCGGCAGTTCAACGACACCGTCCGTGCCGTGTTCGGGGTGGCTCCCACGGCCCTGCGCGCCCGCCGGGCGGCCACGTCCGCCGGATCGACCACCGGCACCGTGCACGTGCGGCTCCCGTTCCGCCGGCCCTTCCTGGCCGACAACCTGTTCGGCCACCTCGCTGCCACCGCGGTGCCCGGGGTCGAGGAAGTGGTGGGTGCCACCTACCGGCGGACGCTCCGACTGACCCACGGTCCAGGGGTGGTGGCATTGACGCCCACGCCCGATCACATCGCCTGCCGGCTCGACCTGACCGATGTGGCCGACCTGACGGCAGCCATCGCCCGCTGTCGGCGGCTGCTCGACCTCGACGCCGACCCCGAGGCGGTCGACCGCGCCCTCGGCGCCGACCCGTTCCTCGCGCGCCACATCGCGACTGCTCCGGGGCGGCGTGTCCCGCGCACGGTTGACGGCTCGGAGTTCGCGGTGCGGGCGATCCTCGGCCAGCAGGTGTCGACCGCCGCGGCGCGGACGGTGGCCGCCGGTCTGGTCATCGCCTGCGGCGAGCCGATCACCGACCACTCGGGCACGCTCACCCATCTCTTCCCGACGCCCGACCGCCTGGAGGGGGCCGAGCCCGCGCTGCCCGCTGCACGTCGTCGCACACTGGTCGCCCTGACGGATGCGCTGACCTCGGGGCGGCTCGACCTTGGTCCCGGTGCCGATCGGTCCCGATCCCGTGCCGTGCTCGCCGAACTACCCGGCATCGGACCATGGACGGTCGAGATGGTGGCCATGCGGGCCCTGGGTGAACCGGATGCCTTCCCGGACGGCGATCTCGGTGTGCGCCGTGGCGCCGGACGCATCGGGCTCCCCACGGCTCCCAACGACCTCCGTGCGCATGCCGAGTCGTGGCGGCCGTGGCGCGCCTATGCCGTCCAGCACCTCTGGGCGGCAACGGACCACCCGGTCAACCGTTGGCCTCCGCCTGCGGACCGCCCCCGTCCTCCCCAGGTCCCCATCACCACCGATCGATGTGCCGCCATGGCGCAGAAGGAGTCCTCCCGTGCCTGACATCACCGTCACCCTGACGCGCTACACCGTCGCCGACAGCCCCATCGGTCCACTCACCCTGATGTCCCGCGGTGGTCGCCTGACGAACCTGGTGATGCACCACCAGGCCCACGCCATCGATCTCCCACCGGGCAGCCTGCGGGACGACACGGCGTTCGCGGACGTGGTGGCGCAGCTCGGCGAGTACTTCGCCGGCCAGCGGACCGCGTTCGACCTCCCCCTGGACCTGACGGGGACGGCGTTCCAGCGGGCCGTGTGGACCCAGCTGGGTGCCATCCCCTACGGGCAGACCATCAGCTACGGCGAACTGGCACGTCGGGTCGGCAATCCTCAGGCGGCGCGGGCCGTCGGATCCGCGAACGGTCGCAATCCGGTGGCGCTGATCGTGCCGTGCCACCGGGTCATCGCCGCCGACGGTGGCCTCGGCGGCTACGGCGGGGGAGCGGACCGCAAGACGCTCCTGCTCGAGCTGGAACGGGCACACGTCGTGGGCACCGGTTGAGCGCACGTCGTGGCGGTCTCCCGGTCGCCGCCCAGTGGGCCCGTCGTAGTGTTGACCTGATGGGATCGGCACTCGATGGACAGTCGGACGACGGACGAGGTGCGGACGTGGTGGCCGTCGTGGTCGTCGACCACGGCTCGCGCCGCGCCGGGTCCAACGCGTCGTTCGAGGAGTTCATCCGGTCCTCGGCGGACCTGCTGCCCTACCCGGTCGTGGAGCCCGCGCACATGGAGCTCGGTGAGCCGTCGATCGCCACGGCATTCGACGACTGTGTCGCCCGGGGCGCCACGACCGTCGCCGTTGCGCCGTGGTTCCTCGGCCCGGGCAACCACTGGGACCGCGACATCCCGGCCCGCACCGCCGAGGCGGCAGCCCGGCATCCTGGGATCCGGTGGCTGGTGGCCGCGCCACTCGGGCCCGACCCGCTCCTGCTGGATCTGGTGGAGCGACGGGTGGCCCGGTGCCTCGAGCATTCGGCCGGTCGGGCCGAGGCGTGCGACGCGTGCGCCTCGTCGGGAGGGTGCAGCCTCAGGTGAACGACGAGGTCCGTTGCGAACAGGACTCGTGGCCGGTCCCGGTCAGCTGCAGCGGTCGCCCAACCACGGTTGCTGGCCGTCGAGCGCGTAGAGGGTGACCGCTACGGTGTCCTGCTCGGCCCTGGTCGCCTCGTTCGGCGGCACGCCGACCAGGAGGCCGAGGCCGGCGGCCGAGGCGGCCGTGTTCCACGTGGGTTGGCTGAACTGGAAGGCGCCCATGTAGAGGCCGTTGGGCGAGACGACGCTGTAGTCGCCCCCGGACTCGGCCTGGACCACACACGTCAGGAATGCGTTGAGTACCGGGTCGGGAAGGTTGGGATAGGGGTCGCCGTTGGAGGCGGGCGCCGTCGGCGTCGGGTCGCTGCCACCGCCGGACGGGGCGCTGACCGTGGTCGTGGCCTGGGTGGCGATGGTGGCCGACGTGGTCGTGGGAGCCGTGTGTTTCGGGACCTTGGCCACGGCCGCAGCCGCCGCCCGGGCCTGCGCCGCCTGCTGTGCGGACACGGCGGCGGCCAGCTGGCCGGTCACCTGGGCCTGCTGGTCCTGGAGCGCGGTTGCTGCGGCATCCGCCTGGTCGAGGGCAGCGGACTGGCGTGCCTGGTCGGCCCTGTCCTCGGCCTGACGGGTCTGGAGGGCCGACTCCTGCGCCTGCAGCGCGTGCTGGGCCGTGTGCAGTTGGTCCATCTGCGTCGTGATGTTCCCGACGGCCAGACTGGCGTACTCGCTGGCTGCCTGCGCACGTGCCGAGCCGCCGGCGAACAGCGTGGTGTCGCTGCTCGACGAGTCCGCCCCCGAGTCGATGTAGGACTGGATGGCCTGGCTCTGGACGACGCGCAGGTGCTGGGCGAGGTCACGCTGGTCGGCGGCAAGCTGCTGGTTGAGTTGGGCGATGGCCTGGGCGTCGGCGGACACCTTGGCCGATGCCACCGATGTCTCCTGTCGTGCGGCGTCGACCTGGAGCTGCTCGAGCACCAGGCGCTGGGACACCGTCGCGGCTTCGGTCTGGAGGTTGCCGATGGTGTCGGCGCCCGCGGACCGCAGCGCTGACCCCAGGGGCAGGGACGCGGCGACCACGAGCAGGGGGAGGCACAGGGCCCGGAGCACTCGACGGGCCCGCCTCGCTGCGTCTGGCCCCGTCAGTGGGGTCGATCCGGAGCGAAACACGAGACCACGAATCTACCGGTCGGTAGGGGAGGCCGACAAGCCGCCGTGGATCCCCTGGTCAGGGGGCTATTGGCGAATTGAGACCTTCGGCCCTGCCCACGGCCGCGGAGCCGTCGTAGGTTCACCCACGCGTGGGAGGAGGGACCATGGCACGTTACGACGACCAGTTCATGCGCCACAGTGATGCGCTCGCCTGGAACATGGAGCACGACCCCGGTATGCGGTCCACCATCGTGGGGGTGACCTGGCTGGATGTCCGGCCGGACCTCGAGGTGCTGACCGCCCGGCTCGACCGGGCGACGCGGATCGCACCGCGGTTCCGCCAACGCCCGGTGCGTCCTCCCGGATTGTTCACCACGCCACGGTGGGTCGATTGCGATCTCGACCTCTCCCTCCACCTGCGGCGTATCGACGCCCCGTATCCGCACACGGCGCGGACGGTGGTCGAGTTCGCCCGGGCCGAGGCGATGACCGAGTTCGACCCCAGTCGTCCCCTGTGGGCCATGACCCTGATCGAGGGACTGGAGGGTGACCGGGCGGCTCTGGTGCTCAAGCTCCACCACTCGCTCACCGACGGGATCGGTGCGGTCCAACTCGGCTTCCTCCTGTTCGAGACGACTCGCGAGCCGGGGCCGGTGGAACCGGTGGAGGATCTTGGGCCCGAGCCCGAGCCCAGTGGTCCGGAGCTGACCCGGGAGGCACTATCCCGCTCACTGCGGAGCGCGGTCTCGGCGGCCCGGGACGGCGTGGGTCGGATCGTGCCCGCCGCGACCACGACGGTGCGGCACCCCGTGCGCACCACACTCGACGCGGTGGCCACCGCCAGCTCGCTCGGCCGGTTCGTCATGCCTGTCGCAGACACCCTGTCGCCGGTCATGCACCGGCGCGGCCTCGGACGGCATCTCGACATGATCGAGGTCGACCTCGACGACCTGAAGGCGGCGGGCGCGGCGGTCGGATCCACACTCAACGACGCCTTCGTCGCCTCCGTCACCGGAGGTCTGCGCCGCTACCACGAACTGCACGGCGCCCCGGTCAAGGACCTACGGGTGACGATGCCGATCTCCATGCGCCGCGACTCCGACCCCGTCGGCGGCAACCGGATCACCCTCGAGCGTTTCACCGTGCCGACAGGTGAGGCGGACCCGGGTGCCCGCGTGCGGATGACGGGCTGGTGCTGCCGCGCCGCCCGCTACGAGGAGGCGCTCCCGTTGTCGGACGCCGTGGCCGGGATTCTCAACCTGCTGCCCTCCGGCGTCGTGGGTTCGATGCTGAAGCACGTCGACTTCGTCGCCAGCGACGTGCCCGGGGTGCCGGTACCCCTCTACCTGGCCGGTGCCCTCGTCACGGGCAACTACGCCTTCGGGCCGACTACCGGCGCGGCACTCAACGTGACACTGGTCTCCTATCAGGGGACGTGCTGCATCGGGTGCACCGTCGACACCTCGGCGGTGCCCGATGCGGGCGTCCTGGTCGACTGCCTCCGCCAGGGTTTCAACGAAGTCCTGGGACTTGCAGGGGAGCACCGGGCGGCGATGGCACCTCTGGCGGAGTCCGAGCGGGTGGTCGAGTCGTCCGCGGGGGACGACGACGGACCCGCACTCCGGGCGGTGACCTGACCTGCCGGCTGCGCCGGCCTCGCGAGCGACCCGGTCAGCGCTCGACTGCCGCGGTGGCCGCAACCGCCGGTGTGACGACCCAGCGGAAGGCCGAGCCGAGGAGTCTGGCCGAGGGGCGCACGGCGAGCAGGTCGCCGGCGGGCAGCGAGGGGAGGCGTAGCTGGCGTCGGGCCCACCCCGGGAGGACGCCCTGAGCCGCGGATACCAGGAGGCCGTAGGTGGCGACCTCATGGGGCCACCTACCGACACCCCGTAGGACGAAATTGCGTGCCTCCCGGGCCTCCGGCGTGAACCGCAACAGGGGCCGCACCGAGGCGAAATACGCGTCGAGCTCGGTGGTCGACCGTGGCACGTCCACCGCACCGAGGTCGAGCGCCACCCGCGCCATCTGGGTGAGGTAGTCGTCGGCTACCTCGCGGGTTGGGGGAATGGGGGCATAGGCGCGCGAGGCGGCCAGGAAGCTCGACACCTCTGCCACGTGGACCCAGGTGAGCAGGTCCGGGTCGGCCGCCGAGTAGGGACGGCCGTCGGACGCCACGCCCCGGACGTGCATGTGTACCCGCCGGACCCGTTCGATGGCGTCCCGCGCCTCGGTGGTGGTGCCGAAGGTGGTCGTGCCGAGGAACGAGGCGGTGCGCTCGAGACGACCGAGCGGGTCGGCGCGGTAGTTGGAGTACCGGGCCACCCCGGCCATGGCCAGGGGGTGGAGCATCTGGAAGAGAAGCGCCGACAGCCCGCCGATCAGCATGGCGGGCAGGTCGCCGTGGATGCGGCGCACCACCGAGTCGGGCGCGACGTAGGCGAGGGCCGGATCGGTGCACGGCGCCGGGGGCTCGCGTGTCATGCCCATCGATCGGCGGACCTGGGTGAGGGCCTGGTTCCGCACCTGCTCGATCCCACCCGCGGTCACGGCCCGCCCGACTGCGTGCGCCTCGGCGATCTGCGCCCTCGGGTCCATGTGACGACCCTACCAACGGCCCCCGGCGTGCGGACCTCACGTCGATGTGGGGGCGGTGCCCGGAGTGGACGCGACCGCCTGGCCCGCGATCAGCCGGTGACGGTGACCACCAGCTCGGACGCACCGGTGAGAGGGTCGGCGTCGAGCGCACCGGCCACGGAGACGAGGCGTCGGGGCGTGGCGTGCTGGAGCAGGTCGGGACAGCGGGCGCCTCCGCCGGACCGGGCGTCCGCATCGGTCGATCGTCCGAGGGCGAGGACCTCGTCGAGCAGGGTATGGGCATCCGGACCGAGGAGGGCGAGGTCGTCGGAGACCAGCACCATCCCCCCGGAGACCCCCACCGCGTGGGCCCAGGTCCTGGCGGCCGCGTCGGACAGGTCGGTGCCTTCGGAGCGCAGCATCAGGCAGTCGGGGTCGTTGAGCCACAGACGCCGGTGCATGAACGCCCGCGTCAGCGTGTTGGTGAAGGCGTGGGCGGTGGCGGGCTGGGTCCCGAGGTACCCGGCCACGATCTCGGTGGCGGGATCGAGTGACCAGGTCGGGGCGACATCGGGGCCGATGCGGTTGGCATCCACGAGCCCGACAACGTTCGACAGGGGCACCCCACAGCCCAGGAGGAAGGCGTCCGGACCGGCGCCGCGCCGGATGGCGGCGAACCCTGCCCGGACCCGTTCGGCCGGCGTCCGGCCCGGGTCCGAATAACCACCGTCGACGCTGGGGGAGAAGGTGAAGTCCAACTTGAGGTAGGGGAAGCCGGCCTCGACGGCCGACGCCGCCACCGCCTCGAGGTGCTCCACCACCCCGGGATGTGTCGTGTCGAGGCCGTACATGAAGCCGTCCTCGCCACCTCCCCACGGCGGGTTCCACCAGGTCCGGAGCGGCCCGGTATCGACACCCCCGACCACATGTCGGGCGATCCAGTCCGGGTGGCGGCGGGCGACGTCGGAGTCGGGGGCCACCAGGAACGGGGCGAGCCACAGCCCTGGGGTGCGTCCGGACCCGCGGATGGAGCCGGCGAGGCCGGCCAGGTCCGAAGGGAACCGGTCGTTGGTGTCGAGCCAGTCGCCGATTGCGGCCTGGTACCCGTCGTCGATCTGGAAGACCTCGAACGGCCACTGATCGGCCAGCGCCAGGTTGGCGACGATGTCGGCCTCGGTCAGTTCGTGGAAGTACTGGTACCAGCTGCACCATCCCACCTGGAACGGCGCCGTCGTGCGGGCACCCCCCACCCGACCGGTGGCGTCGGCCCACCGTTCGAGCATCGCGGCGGCCCCGGACACCGGACCGCTGTCGATCCGGACGGCGTGCAGGTCCCGCCGTGCGCCGCTGTCCAGGACCGCGTCGCCCAGGAAGGCCTCGACCCGGACCTCCACGGTGCCATCGACGTCGAGGAGCCGCAGCGTCCCGTCGTGACGATCGCCTCCGTCGAAGCCGACGAGGATGCAGGTGGACCCCGGCCCGGGGTCGTCCGCCAGGACCGTCACCCACTCCGAGCGCAGCTCACCCGGGGCCGCCCGCCGCTGGTCCGCATGCTGGGCCGCCTGGAGGAACGGGAGGTCGGCCCGGATCGACGGGTCGACGTCGATCCCGAGGACGCCGACGGAGGAGGGGCTCCAGGACTGGTAGCCGTTGCGCAGCATGCGGACGGGCCCGCGTCCGCCGGCGACGGCGTACACGAACGAGACCGATCGTACCCGGACGGCACGGTCGCCCCGGGTGGCCACCGACCATTCCATGCCGGCGTCATGCAACTCCAAGTCCACCTCGAGCGGGCCGAGGCCGAACGACTGGCCCGTGCCTTCGAGGTCGGCCACCTCGCTGCGGGTGCCCTCGGCGTCGGACAGCTCGGCTTCGACGCGGAGCGGGAGAAGGTGCACGACGCCAACCGTAGGGGCACGGCGACGGCGCTGCTCGTCCCCCCGCGGGCCGCCGACCAGGAGGTATCGGACGCTGGGGCGTGACGAACGCATGTTCGGTACCTTGGCTCCATGGAACGGATCGAGGTGGACGGGCACCTCCTCGGGTGGCATCGGCAGAGTGACGGTGCCGTCCTCGAGGTGGGCGCGTCGGGGGTCGGGGGTGACCGCCGTCCTGGCACCACGACATTCGTCCTACGCGTCCGTGACGACCGCCTGCAGGTGGATCTGGCTCTGCTCCCCACGTCCCGCACCGTGGACGTCACGCTGCAGCCCGATCTGTTCGGTCAGGTGCTGCCGATGGATCCAGGACCGTGCGCAGACGGAACGGCCGGGGCGGTGGTGGCCCGTTGGGTGGTGACCCTCGGTGCCGGCAATCGGATGTGGTGCCCGGCCGACCCCGCACCGGCGGACCTCATGGCCGTGCTCGGCGGTGCAGCGCTCCCGTTGCTCGGTGCAGCGTACGACACGGGTGCCGCGACGTTGCGGGAGGTGCCGAGGTGGGCCGCTCCCCTACTGGCGGGATCCACTCCTCGCGCCGCCGCCCGGTCCGGCTTCGGGACGAAGGGAACGAAGACGGTGGCCCGCGCGCTGATCGACGGGTTGGTCGTGCCGCCGCACCGCCCGCCGGAGGGGGTGTCCCGGGTGGGTCCGGTCCCGCCGACCGGGCACGTGGCCCTCCACCGGGTGGCGGTGGCGCTCATGGGCGCGTCGGCGCTCGACCCGGACCGGATCGCCCGGGTGCTCCTCGCCGGAGGTCCTCCCCCGGATCCCCTCCGGTGGCCGGGCGGCGACCAGATCGCCACCGGACACGCCATTGCGTCCCGACTGGGGTCAGCTCAGGCCGAGCGGGTGTTGACCGACGCGTTGGCGACGGACGGCGGCCTCGCGGCGCTCGAGGAGGTGTGTCGCCTGTACCCGGGAGTGGCCGATCAACTGCCGGCACGCATTCCTTCGCGACTGCTCGCTGTCCGGGATCTCTGTCGGAGCCTGCTCCCGATCGACCCCGACCCGTCAGCCGCCCGTTTTGGGCGACCTCCCGGGTCACCGACGTCACGGATGGCCGTCACCCGGACAATGCCGAGACGAGTGCATCGACCCCGGTCGGGCGGAGTGCCCGCTTCGGCGTCCGTCGTGGCTCCACCCCTGGCTCGACCGGCACGCGCGCCCGCCCCGGCGCCAGACCCCCGGACCAGGGCCCGCGTGGCTCCAGCTGCGCCACCGGCACTCGCGAATGCAGCGCTGCGGTATCCGCCGGAGGTGGCTGGACTCCACGGTGCCGAGGTGGGAGCCGACCTCCGCTTACTGCTGCCGAGGACTTCGGACGAATTGCTCGCCTGGGGTCGTCTCCTGCGCAGCTGCATCGGTTCGTTCGGGGCGGCCGCGGCCTCCGGCCGCAGCATGTTGATCGGTGTCGAGGAGCGAGGGGCGCTGGCCTACTGCATGGAGGTCGCGCCCGACGGCTCGGTCCGGCAGTTCCTGGGGGAGCGGAATCGCCCGGTGCCGCGATCGGTGGTGGCGTCGGTGTGCGACCGGCTGGTGCTGTCGGGTGTGCTCGTGCGCGACCTGGTCGCCAACCAGGTGTGGCTCGAGGCCTGAGTCCCTCGCGGTGAGCCCGGCCGGGTCCGGCTGGGACTGACCGGGTGCAGCATCAGGTGGCCCGGGGCCGTCCCACTACTCGGAGGTCTCGACGATGAGGAGGTCGCAGGGAACTCGGCGGGAGACCTTGTTGGCAATGGGACCCAGCAGGAAACGGGCGGTGGAATGCATGCCTTTGGACCCCACGACCAGCAGGTCGGCATCTTCGTCGACGGTCACCTGGAGGAGGACCTCCGCCGGATCGCCGGCCACCGCCCGGTACGAGACGTCGGCACCGGCGGTCTCGGCCCCTCCGGCGGACCCCTTGGCGACGGCCTCGGCTGCAGATTGGCCCGCAGCCACCCAACCCGAGTCGATATCGATGCCCGCACCTGCCACACCGCTCGGTGCCCGGTTGTTGTAGGCCGAGACGATGATCAGTTTGGCGCCGAGGGCCTTGGCCAGTGCGGTGGCCTTGGCGACGGCGCGTTCGGCCGTCTCCGATCCGTCCGTGCCGACGACGATCGTGTTGGGGACACCCTCACCAGATTGACCACTCATGAATCCACCCTCCATTGTCCGTGCGTCCCCCCGCTCGATCAGCCTGCCATGTTCTCGGACCGGCGACAGGTGCCGTGCCGCCCGCTCGGTTCAGCGTCCCACGGGCGGTACCCGTCAGGTCGACCGACGTCGGAGGTCAGCGACCGGTCGGGGAGTGGACGACGTAGACCGCGTGGGTGACGGTGGACGCATGGCGGTGCTCCGCCAACTCGCGGTACTCGGGTGACTCCCACCAGGTCCGGAGCACCTCATCGGAATCGAATTCGAGCAGGACCGTGCGTCCGGCGGCGTGCTCCCCCTCGAGCACGGTCACGTCATCGTCGTAGGTGAGGAAGCGGCCGCCGTGCGCCTTCAGGATGGGGAAGAACCCCTTCTCGTAGATGCGATAGCGATCGGGGTCGACGACGGTGAAGTGCGCGACGAATCGTACAGGGGCGGTGGCGGTCACTGGAGGGGTCCTCTCGGGTGGTTGATCGGGGTGACGGGTCGAGCGCTCAGACGACGACTGGTGCAGCGATGGTGCGGCCCGCGTGGTCCGGGCTCGGATGGGCGACGGCCGACGTCCGCCCCTCGGTCACGATGCGGCGGTAGGCCTCGTCCCACGTGGGGAGCTCGTCACCCTCCTGTTCCCAATGGGTGACGTGGGCCTCGTCACACCAGTCCCGGAGCTGCGGCATGACGTCGCCATGTTCTCCCGAGGTCATGTACGCCCGCATGGCACCCCGGTCGATCCACACCGATTTGGTCCAGAAGGTGTCATTGGCGTCGGCCAGGAGATCCATGGCCAGGTTGCCCGGCGCTTCCGCAGCTTGGGCGTACACCCCCGGAATCGCGACGGTGAAGAGGTCGACGTACTCCTGGGATCGGATCCGAAGGCGGGTGATCGAGACGAAGGCCATTGGCCATGTTCCCATGGCGTGGCGGTCGATGCCCGCGGGTGACGACCCTGCCCGATGATGTCAGGAGGCGAGTACGACGGCGACCGTCTGCACCGCGATCTTGCCGTCGCGGATGACGAGGGTGTCCGTGCCGAATGCGATGCCGTCCGCCGTCCAGGTCACGTAGAACGTGTCGCCGGCCGTGTGGGTGGAGGTCTGGGTGAAGCCCGGCATCTGACCGGACGCCTCGAAGAACGGTCGGATGGCGTCCTTCCCGGTGAACACCCCACCGAGATTGATGATGAACACCGAGTCGTCGGTGTAGTCCTCCATCACGGTGTCGATGTCGCCGGCCTGCAGGGCGGTCATGTGGTGGTCCACCACGGTCTGGGTCTCGTCGCTGCTCACGTCCACTCCCTCCGTGGCGACGCCGGTCGTCACCCCGTTCGAGCGCCCATTGTGCATCACCACCGGCGTGCCACCGGACGGCGACCGTAGGTTCGCAGTGGGACGGTCGGTCAGGTTGCGCTGCTCGCCGACAAGTAGGCGGGGTTCGCCACCAACAGCTGGTCCCGGGCCGACGCGGCAAGGATCCGGCCGACGCCGTCGAGGTCGTCGTCGAACGTGCCCGACCGGATGGAAGTGGCCAGTGCCGCGTCGTCCGTGGACCCGAGTTCGGCGAGCCGGCGGCGGTGGGCCGGTGCGAGGAAGGGCGCGAGCTGCAGCTCCCGCTCGACCATGGCCAGGGCATTGCGGGCCACACGTGCGTCGAAGCGGGCGGCATCGCTGTCGGCCCGCTCCATCGTCGCGTCCAGGTGCTCCCGCACAGCCTCGACCAGTTCGGTCGCCGTCGGCCGCCCGAACGGTGGGGTCACGTCGGTCGCGCGGGCCGCTTCCGGCCCGGTGTCGCCATCCGTCGGTGCGAGCCCGAGGAGCCCGAGGAGGTCCCACTCGCTCTCGCAGACCCGCCGGCCGATGGCTGCCAGCTCGACCGAGCGGCGGGCACCGCCCAGGTGCACGGCTGCCTGCAGTGCGCAGATCACCGCCCACTTGACCGTGGCGTAGACCTGCCACCAGCGCAGGCGCCCGGGGTCGACCAGTGCACCGCCAGCCCGTGCGTAGGCCCACAACAGTTCGTCGAGGTCGCCGACGCCACCCACGACGCCGGCTCCACCGAATCGCCACGCCGGTGCGCAGAGCCAACCGAGATCCTCGGCCGGGTCACCTACGTGCGCGAGTTCCCAGTCGAGGACGGCGTGGAGCCCGTCGGGGCCCACGAGGAGGTTTCCCATCCGGAAGTCGCCGTGGACGACGACGGTGCGCTCGGCGGAGGGCCGGTTGAGCTCGAGCCACCTGAACCCGAGCTCGAGAGCCGGGCGGACCTCGCCGAGTCCGTCGAGGAACGGGAGCGGATCGGCGAAGGGGTCCCGCGCCGGCAGGCCCGGGACGGCGCCGACCGGTATCGCGTGGATGGATGCCAGGGCGGCCGCGGACTGACGGGTGAGTGCCGACCGAGCGGTGGCCCAGCGGTCGTCGCGGAGCAGGCGGCGGGGGATGGTCTCGCCCTCGAGGCGCTCGACCACCAACCACCCGGGATCGAGATCCTCGCCGGCACCTGCGGCCACGACCCGGGGGACCGGCACACCGGCGGCCGCCGCGGCGACGAGCAGGGCAGCCTCGATACCGGTCCGGTCGCGAGGTGCGGCGCCGGCGGTGCGCTCCTGTTGGAGGATGAGGTGACGGACGGAGCCGTCGTCGTGCTCGAGGTCGAACGAGCTGGTGATGCGGGAAGCGCCTCCTGACAGTCGCGTCAGGCCGCGCACCGTGCCACCGAGGGCCCTCCCGAGCTCCTCGGCCAGGTCGGTGGTCGCCCGGCCCACTACTCGAGGGCGACGACGGGATCCCCGTCGTCGTCGAGCTGGTGGAGGTACTCGGCGATCCCGTAGCCGGAACGGGTGGGGCCGTCGCCGAGGAGTGTCCACCGCGTCAGTCCCTCGTTGATGAGGGTGCCGGAGGAGCGACCGATGTCGGCCACCCGCAGGACGTCACCGAGTAACTCGTAGCGACGGTCCTGCTTGTCGAGGACGGTGAGGTGCACGGTGCGCTGGGTGAGGTGGTCCTCGGCGGGCTCGGTGCGTAGCCGCCACTCGGCGACGCTGGCCGCACGCCCGTCGTCGAAGACCCATCCGCGATGGAGGTCGCCGTGCCCGGTGCCGAGCCGGATGCCGCCGAAGTGCAGGCGCTCGTCGACGTTGATGCTGAACCACCTCCACATCGGCGGTCCACCCCAGTTCCGGGGACCCCAGGATCGGTCGCGGTTCCCCAGCGCACCGTTCCAGTCCTGTCGCCGCCCGTCCACTTCCAACCAGCCGGACCAGGCCCCTGCCTGCTCGAAGTGTCCCTTTCCGGTGGTGCCGGCCGCGTCGGCCGACTCGGCTGACGCCGGGCGGGCGGTCGCCTGTCCGTCGGTTCCGATCGGGGGCGTGAGGGAGTTGAAGGCAAGGTCGAGTCGGAGGTGCACGTCGTGGTCGCTGCGAGACCCTCTCGCACAGGTCCGTACCGGCGCGTCGGCGTCGAACGTGAGCCGCCACGACCGCATGGCGTCGAGCATCCGGTAGCGGACGGCACCGACGTCGAGGACGGTGTCCACCATCTCGCGCTGCTCGATGACGCACCGGTACTCGGCGAGCCCACCACCCGGGAGCCAGACCGACAGGCCGACGTCCATGGTGCCCTCGTTCGGGCGGATCCCGATGCGTGTGAAGAGTCCAGAGTCGCTACCTGGATCGAAGCCGTTGAAGTAGTAGGACTCGCTCCAGGCTGAGTCCCCTTCGACCGGATGGCCGAGGTCGTGACGGGCGTCGAGGACGGGCACCGACCCATCCTTGCCGGTCCGGGACGGGCCGACAACGGAGGCGACGGTCCGACGGTCCGACGGACGTCGGGCCGGCGGTGGGACCGTCGTCGGGCCGGCGGTGTAGAACGGCGGCGTGACCCACGAACCGGAGCTGACCTCAGCCGTCGATCTCTGCTTGCCGGACGGGGGCCCGCTCAACCCGGCGGCCCGCGGATGGTCGCGCCGACCGCTGCACCGGGCCAACCTCGACGGCGGTGATCCCGGGCGGAACAAGCGATGGGACTACTGGGCCGTGCTCGCCGGTGACGTCGTCGTCTCCTGTGTCTACTCCGACATCGATGTCCTCGGACTGGCCGACACCTGGTGGGCCGAGCTCACCACCGGACGGTCCGGTGGCCGAGGGATCATCACCGAACCGGGCCTGATGCGGCTGCCGCAGATGTGCGGGACCGCCGGGCTCCACGTCGATCGCGACGGTCTGGCCCTGACGATCGATGCCGAGGACGAGGCCGGAACCCGTCTCCGGGCCTCGTGGTCCGAGGACGACGGTCGGCCCGGATCGTTCGACATCCGGATCTCCCGGCCGGCCGGCCTCGAGTCCGTGAACGTGGTCGTCCCCTGGAGTGACGACACCTTCAACTTCACGTCCAAGCAGGTGGCCCGTCCGGCCACCGGCGTCCTGCGGGTAGGTCACGAGGAGTTCGCACTCGGCGCCGACGGGGACGCGTGGGGCGTGCTCGACGTCGGGCGGGGCCGTTGGCCCGTCCGGGCCACCTGGAATTGGGGGGCTGCGTCGGGACGGGCCGCGGGCACGGTGGTCGGACTGCAGCTCGGGGCGAAGTGGACGGAGGGGACCGGTGCCACCGAGAACGGGTTCGTGCTCGACGGTCGGGTCACCAAACTCGGGCAGGAGCTCCACTGGTCCTACAGCTGGGACGACCCGATCTCCCCCTGGGTCATCGAGGATCCAGGGGGGCAGCTGTCGGTGGTACTCACCCCCAGGTACGACAAGTACACGCTGGCGGGTGACGACGACCTCGGCAGTGAGGTCCACCAGGTGTTCGGGACCTACGCGGGCCGGGTCGTCGATGACGACGGTCGGACCGTCGAGTTCAGCGGTCTCCAAGGGTTCGCGGAGGAGGCGCGCCAGGCCTGGTGAGGTCCGACCATCGCGTCCGCCGGTACCTATGTTGGGGGTGACGGTACTCGAGCGAAGGGTACGGTTGAGGATCGCAGGTGGGCGGAAGGCGGCGCAGTAGCAGGAATGCCTGGCGTCAGGATGCTGTCGACGTGCACACCGTGGGACCGGGAGATGACTGGGATGTCGCCGAGCAGGAGCGCCGAATCGGCCGCTGAAGTAGCAGGGCGCCCGTGTTGCCTCGACGCGGACGGGTGCTGCGGCTGATGCCACTGCACGCCATCGAGGACCCGTCGAAGCTGCGCCGGATCATCGACGCCATGCTGCTGATCGGGACGGACCTCGACCTGCCCCAACTCCTCCGGCACATCGTGGAGGAGGCACGGGCCATCACCGGCGCACAGTACGGGGCGATCGGAGTGCTCAACAGCGAGGGAACGGCTCTGGCCGAGTTCATCACCGTCGGGCTGGCTGCCGAGCAGGAAGAGGAGATCGGCAAGCGGCCCAAGGGACTCGGTGTGCTGGGCGTGCTCATCACCGATCCGCAGACCTTGCGGATCTCGGACGTCAACGTCCACCCCGACCGTTCGGGCTTCCCGCCGAACCATCCGCCGATGACGTGCTTCCTCGGGGTCCCGGTCCGGGTGAAGGACGAGGTCTACGGCAACCTCTACCTGACGGACAAAGTCGGCTGGACCGAGTTCACGAGTGACGACGCCATCCTGGTCGACGCGTTGGCGCTTGCCGCCGGAATGGCGGTCCAGAACGCTCGACTCGTCCAGGAGATGAAGACCAACGCCGTACTGCACGAGCGGGACCGTGTGGCGCTCGACCTCCACGACCGGGCGATCCAGCGCATCTTCGGAGCGGGGCTGACGTTGCAGAGCCTGGCGGGTGCCGTGCGTGACGAGGGACTCTCCGACCGGCTGGCCGCGGTGATCGGCGAGCTCGACGACACCATCGGTGAGATCCGGAGCTCGATCTTCAACCTGACCGTGGCCGACAGGTCGGGCGGCGTCCGATCCCAGGTGACCGCGCTCCTGCGGGAGCTGGGAGCACTGCTGGGCTTCGACGTTCGGGTGATCTTCGAAGGGCCGGTGGACGCGGCGATCTCCGACGACGTGGCCGACCAGCTCCTGGTGATCATCCGCGAGGCGGTCACGAACATCGCCCGACATGCACATGCCACGGAGGCGATGCTGTTCCTCGGCGTCGACGGCAGTCAGTGCCGACTCCAAGTCAGCGACAACGGACGGGGGACGGGTGGGTCCGACTCGCTCGGCGGTGGCCGCGGCATGCACAACATGCGCCGCCGGGCCGAGGAGTTGCACGGTCACCTCGAGGTGACGAGCACCAGTGTCGGAGGAACGGTCCTCGACTTCACGGTGTTGGCGCGCTGACGGTACGTCCATCGACGCGCCCCGCGATGACCGGGTGGGGACGCCCAGCCGCCAGGCGGCGTCTGCGCCGTCAGCTCCCCACGTAGGCGGCGAGGTACTCGCCGGTCAGGGTGGTCCCGTCAGCGACGAGGTCGCTCGGTGTGCCCGTGAAGACGACACGGCCACCCTCGTGGCCCGCACCTGGGCCGAGGTCGATGATCCAGTCGGCGTGCGCCATGACGGCCGGGTGATGCTCGATGACGATCACCGACCTCCCGGAGTCGACGAGCCGGTCGAGCACGCTGAGCAGCTGTTCGACATCCGCGAGGTGGAGGCCAGTGGTCACCTCGTCGATGATGTAGACGCCGCCCTTGCCGGCCAGGTGGGCGGCCAGCTTGAGCCGCTGGAGTTCGCCACCGGACAGCGTGGGGAGGGGCTGGCCCAGGACGAGGTAGCCGAGGCCGATGTCAACGAGGCGCTCCAGTACGGTGTGCGCAGCGGGGGTGTGCGCGTCACCGTGGCCGAAGAACTCCAACGCGTCGATCACCTGCATCTCCAGCACGTCGCTGATGTCGCGACCGGCCAATCGGTGCCGCAACACTGCGGCCTGGAAGCGCCTGCCCTCGCACTCGTCGCAGGGGACAGCGACACCGTGCATCATGGCGAGGTCGGTGTAGATGACGCCCGCCCCACTGCAATTGGGACAGGCGCCCTCGGAGTTCGGGCTGAACAGAGACGGCTTGACCCCGTTGGCCGTTGCGAACGCTTTCCGGATCGGGTCGAGCAGCCCGGTGTACGTCGCCGGGTTGCTCCTGCGTGACGTCCGGACGGAGTCCTGGCCGATCGACACCACTCCCGCCCCGGCCGGGAGGGAGTGGTGGATGAGTGAGCTCTTGCCCGAGCCGGCGATGCCGGTCACGACGACCAGAAGGCCGAGCGGGATGTCGACGTCCACGTCCTGCAGGTTGTGGACGTTCGCGCCGCGGATCGCGAGTTCACCCGTGCGTTGCCGCACGACCGCCTTGAGCGACGTCCGGTCCTGGAGATGGCGGCCGGTGAGCGTGTCGCTTCTCCGGAGCCCCTCGAGGGTGCCCTCGAAGCAGACGGTGCCCCCGTCCGATCCTGC